>ENA-ORNY01000037-ORNY01000037.1-human-gut-metagenome-genome-assembly--contig:-NODE-37-length-105494-cov-31.459688_pt1 | contig 105494 bp, 80 predicted proteins | sample MGYA00242122_ERZ509036 | MGnify/ENA primary metagenome ERZ509036 (study PRJEB26280, sample SAMEA2338696) | human gut metagenome | biome: human gut; feature: human-associated habitat; material: faeces... | reverse complement strand
AGCTGAAACCGACGGCTCAAAGCATAAGGAATGCACCGTCTGCGGTTATACGATGGCAACCGAAGCTATCCCGGCAACCGGCGGTGAGCATACTCACAGCTACGGCAGCGAGTGGAAGAACGATGCAGACAACCACTGGCATGAGTGCTCCTGCGGAGATAAGAAAGATACAGCGGCACATACCGCCGGTGAATGGATTATCGACACCCCGGCAACAGCTGAAACCGACGGCTCAAAGCATAAGGAATGCACCGTCTGCGGTTATACGATGACAACCGAAGCTATCCCGGCAACCGGAATACCGACCGAGCCGGGCAAGCCGATTGTTCCGAATTCTCCGCAGACCGGTGACAACAGCAATATAATCCTCTGGATCGCACTGCTGTTTATCAGCGGCGGCACAGTGATCGGCATCACAGTTTACAGCAAAAAGAAGAAAGAAAACGCTGAATAAATCAGCAGCAAACCTTTGAGCAAAGGGCGATGACGGACATTGCCGTCATCGCCCTTCCGATTGGATTGGAGAAGAACCACATGAGACAGAATTATCAATCGAACCGCACCGTCAGGCAACAACCGCCGGAACGATTCCCGAACGAGTCAGATCGAACGGTAAAGAGAATCAGAAAAAGAAAGGAAAAACAAACGATGCACCGTATGGTGCTTTGCGGTATGATTGCCGCACTGGCGGTAATCATCATTTTCCTTGTACTGCTTGCAAAGGACTGCTCCGGCGGCACAGACGCACTTGCAGGCACATGGGATTTCGACGGAACGACCATTTATTTCTTTGACGGCAGCGGAAGCGGCGCAATGGAGCTGCCCTCCATATCCTATGATTTCACCTATACCATCGACGGCAACAAGCTCATGATTGATTACGCCAACGAGTCGGTGCGGGATTCCACCTATGAATTTTCCACCAGCGGCGATACCCTTACCCTGATTGGCGGTGAAAGCACGGTAGGCGGTACATACGAGCTGAAAAGAAGCTCAAAGAAATAAGGGCTTCCACGAAAAACAACAGGAGTGAAGCTATGGTAGAATCCAAGAGCAGACTGTTATACATATTGAAATACCTTTGGCAAAACACGGACGCCAAGCATTATGCCACAACGGCGGACATCCTCGCCTTTCTGAAGTGCAACGGCACTTCCTGTGACCGCAAGATGATACCGTCCGACCTTTTTTGGTTGGGCGTTTGGCTTTAATGGCAGGGTACAGATACTTGCACCGGAAAGTGTAAAAGAACAGTACAGACAGATGATTACAAAAGCCGATGAGGATATGCAGCAAAAAGAAAACAGAAGAGGAAATCTAACTGTGAACGAAAAAGCCGAGTAATAAGGACAGCAACTGCGAGTTGCTTGTTTTAGATAATGCGTGAGACTATAATAAAGGTGTAAGGGAGGTACTGCGTAATGGATACAGAACAGGTTATACTTGAACTTCGTACTAAAAAGGGAATGTCGCAGAATGAGCTTGCAGAAAAAGTTTTTGTAAGTCGTCAGGCAGTTTCTCGTTGGGAAAACGGAGAAACAGTTCCGAATACGGAAACATTGAAATTGCTGTCAGAAGTATTTGATGTTTCTATAAATACACTTTTAGGCTCACCGAGAAAGCTTATTTGTCAATGCTGCGGAATGCCGCTTGAAGATGATGATATTATCGGACACAATCACGACGGTTCTTTCAACGAGGACTATTGTAAGTGGTGTTATGCCGACGGAACATATACTTACAATGATATGGACGACTTGATTGAAGTTTGTGTTAAAAATATGGTAAGCGAGAATTTCTCGGAGGAACAAGCCCGTTCTTATATGAAAGAGCTGCTTCCTACTTTGGATTACTGGAAAAAATACGATGAACTCAGCGATAACGGGCAATTTGAAGAATTCAAGAAAAAGCTAATCAATGAGATTAACGAATTGAATGTTGACGGAATGCCAAAGGTGGAGAAACTGAATGCTCTTGTGGGAAAGTATGTGAATCTTGAGTACCGGCTTCCGAATGGGCAAGCGGTTAAGTTTTTGAATGACGCAAAGACGTATTTGGGCAATCAGCTTGAATGTGAATACGGCGGCGATAGATGCTTCGGCGTTGTTGCAGATATGGATTTTATTCTTATCTGCACTTATGAAGAAGACGGCAAAAATCCGGAACTTGTATTGTATAAGAGAAGATAAGAATAGAGAAAAATAGCAAGCCGTTGGAGTTAATGATTTCAGTGCAAGCAAAGGAATTTTGAGGTGTTAGCAAATTGCGATACCTCATTTTTTTTCTAAAAACACTATTGAAAGTTATTTTGATTAAAATTATAATTATGTTGAAGAGATAAGCGGATAAAGACATTATCTTGACTGCACCATTGTCAATAAAGTAGACAAGAAAATATTAAGCTTAAAGAGCAGCTTGCTCAACATATTAAACCGGAACAGAATAATAAGCGAACACAAGCAGTGAATTTATAATTGAACAAATAAAAAGCTTTGCTTTTGTTCTTTAAGACAGCTATTGAGCTGTCTTTTTTATTTGCAAAAAAGGAGCTGGTAATTTTGAAAGAAAATTTAATAGATTGCCTGTCATATGAAAACGACTTATATGGAATAAAATAGCGGCGACAGAACCTTTAACTGTATTCGGGCATAAGGATACCGCCCTCTGCTTAATTCAGAGGGCGGCAATAGTGCTTTAAATTAGATTTGTCTGTTTGCGTTAGATTATATCCAAAAGCTGCTGTAAATTCTTTTTGCCGAAGAAGGCCTTGCTATTATTTACTACAAGGCATGGTACGCTCATAACGTTGTATTTTTCCTTTAATTGCGGGAAATAGCTTATGTCATAGGCGTGTGCGGTAACTAAAGAATTTTCTGCGGCGATTTTTTGTGCCGCCATTACCAGCTGAGGGCACATAGTGCAGGATAATGAAACCAGAATTTTCAAATCCTTTTGTTCAGAGATTTGTTTTATTCTCTGCAAAACAGGCTCTTCAAGCCGTTGCCCTGTGCCGGAGGCATTGTAAATGCCTATGACAAACGATGTAAACTCGTGGCCGCCGGGTACACCGTGAAAGGCTATGCCTGTGTCGCTGCCGTTTTGCCTTAATATGCTTACATATGGTGTGCTTTCGGAGCTAGTTTCCTTAATTACTGAAATTTTATTTGTCCGTTCTGCTATGGCGTCCATATATTCCTGCAGTTGTGCTGATACAGGGCTGTCGTTAAGGTACAGCTTTAATATTACAGGGTTTTCCATTTTTGCAAAGACGCTGTCAAGCTGAGCTGAAATATCGGCGGAGAAAAGCCCGCCGTCTGCCTTGGCTGAGGCTGTGCTGTCTGTAGGGCTTGAAGGTGCAGGTGCTTTGGACGGTGATGTGTAGGGTGGCTTTAGACCTGTTTTTTCCGACATTAACCGAGCATATTTTTCAAGCTCTGTAGCCGCTGTTGCACCGTCGCCTACGGCAGTAACAACTTGTCTTAAGCTTTTTACGCATACATCGCCGGCGGCGTATACGCCCTCAAGGCTTGTCTTTTGGTTGCTGTCCGTTATTATATAGCCCTGCCGGTTGCATTCAAGCTTTTTGTCCACAAGCTCTGTTGCCGGAGCGTAGCCGGCAAAAACAAACACGCCAAAGCTGTCGCCGCTGCTTGCACTACGCTTTGTTTTTTCGCCTGTTTTTGTGTTGTGGTATTCTACGGTGGTTATGGCGTTGTCGCCGTCAACAGAATCAATAACCGTGTTGGTTAAGACTGTAATTTTAGGATGATTTTTTGCCAAATCGGCAGTTGCTTTTGCACAGGTAAAGTCATCTGCCCGCACAAGAATGTTTATGTGGCGTGCATATTTAGTTAAAAATACGCTTTCTTCTGCCGCCGCAAAACCGCCGCCTACAACAAAAAGCTCTTTGCCGGTAAAAAATTCACCGTCACAGGTTGCACAGTAGGCTACGCCGTGGCCCTTCCAAATGTCCTCACCCTTAAAGCCTACTGCTCGTGGGTGTGCTCCGGTGGCTATAAGCACTCCGAAGCAGGTGTAGCTGCCTGCAGATGTTGTCACTGTTTTAAGGTCACCCTCTAAGCTTAGCTGTGTTACCTCTGCAAGCAAAAACTCGGCACCGAAGCTTTCTGCTTGTGCACGCATATTTTCCGTAAGGGATTTGCCGTCGGTGTGTTTTACTCCCGGGTAATTAACTACTTCCGATGTAATTGTTATCTGACCTCCAAAATGCTCCTTTTCCACTACAAGCACACGGTAGCAGGCTCTTGCCAAGTAAAGTGCTGCGGTTAAACCGGCGGGCCCGCCGCCGACTACAATTACATCGTAAAGCTTTTCTCTGTCTATATTCATTACAGCATACCTACAAGGTCAAGGCTCGGCTTTAGGGTTTCTTCACCCGGCTGCCACTTGGCAGGGCAAACCTCGTCGCCATGCTCTGCTACAAATTGGCTTGCCTGCAGACGCCTTAAAAGTTCTTTGGCGTTTCTTCCTACATTGCCGGCGTTTACTTCGTAAACCACTATTTTGCCCTGTGGGTTTACTATAAAGCTGCCTCTTTCTGCCATTCCGTCAGCCTCTATAAGAACTTGAAAATCACGGGAAAGTGCGTGCGTAGGGTCTGCAAGCATAGGGTAGGTTATTTTTCCTATGCGTTCGGAAGAGTCGTGCCAAGCCTTGTGTACAAAGTGGCTGTCTGTAGAAACGGCGTATATCTCGCAGTTGGCTTTTTGAAATTCGCTGTATTCGTTCTGCAAATCTTCAAGCTCTGTAGGGCAAATAAATGTAAAATCCGCAGGGTAGAAGAAGAAAATACTCCACTTGCCTAAAATATCCTTTTTGCTTACTGTTTTAAATTCGTTGTTTTGGTAAGCCTGTACAGTAAAATCGCTTACCTCTTTGTTAATCATTGACATAAAAAATACCTCCTTAATTTTGCAAACAGCCAACGCCTTTAGGTGCGGCTGTATAACGGATTATAGAGTTAATCTAAACTAACTGACTGTATTATACTATACACCTTCGGTTATGTCAATTAATAAAAATGAAAAAATTGTAAAATTTTCAGTGTATTATCAACAAAACCCCAAAAATCAGTCTAAAAAAACTAATAAATCCGCTTAGTCTTTGCTGCTTTCCTTTTACATAAGGTCAGCAACACAGTGCTGACTGCTTTAAATGATTGCGAGAAATTTTTCCGCAATATCAGCCTTGCTAAATATAGGTTGTGCCATTTGCAAAAAATAATTTAAGGGAATATATACAATAATTATGCCGCTTACAGTCTGAACAGTCGTTAATCGTGATATATTGCTTTGTCAAATAATTTGACAAAAGCAGACTGCCTCTCTGACCTTTTACAAAAGGTATATGCCTGTTTACAGACGGGGGAAAGTACTGCCACTATCGGCAAAAATCCCACCGTAATTTTCAGAAGCAATTACGGTGGGATTTCACATAGCCGGGGCTAAGCTGTAAATGCGTATCAGGGCTTAGCCGAATATTAATTTTTAATTATGACTGAACCTTTAAAAATTCATTTTGCATATAGTCATAAACATCCTGCGGCAGATTTGAAAAGGTGTAGCACTTGTTTAAATAATCGTCAGACGGGTAAATAAGCTTGTTGTTTTTAATGTCATCGTCAAGCAGGTCATACGCCGCCTGGTTTGGTGTGGAATAGCCCAGGTATTCTGCGTTTGCCTTAGCTACCTCTGCCTCAAGCATATAGTTAATAAACTTCTCGGCCAGCTCCTTGTGCTTTGTGGTTTTTGGAATACACATGGAATCTATAAACAGGTTGGAGCCCTCCTCCGGCAGTACATAGTCAAGGTTATCGTTGTTAGTCATCATAACCGCTATGTCACCGGCATAGTAAGGCGCAAGAGCCGCTTGATCGCCCTCCATTTCAGTAAACACCTGATCCATTACATATTTTTTAAGCAGTGGCTTCTGCTCTGACAAATACTTTGCGGCAGTGTCTATATCCTTTTTAGTTACTGCGGTTGGTGTAATGCCCTTTAGCTTCATAGCAATAGCCATAGCGTCTCTGGAGTTGTTGAACATTAGAATGTTTCCGCTGTAGTTCTTATCCCACAAAGACTTAAAGCCTGTAGGCTTTTCTTTTACCATAGTTTTGTTGTAGCAAAGTGCTACAACACCCCAAGAGTAAGGCACAGAGTATTCACCCTTTGGGTCAAAGTCTGTTGTCTGGTATCTCTTCATAATGTTTTTTGAGTTAGGTACATTGTCAAAGTCAATTTTTTCAAGCATATTTTCTTCTATAAGCTTGCTTATCATATAGTCTGACGGAATAATAACATCGTAGCTTGAGTTGCTTTCCTTAAGCAGGTTATACATTTCCTCGTTTGACTCATAGTTGGTGTAGTTTACTTTGATATTATAGCGTTTCTCAAATTCGCCAATAGTGTCCAATGAGCCGTCTTCACCGGTTGAAATATATTCGCCCCAGTTAAACACATTAATTTCTTCCTTTGGTGTTGAAGAGCCGCAGCCGGCAAAAGCAACGGTTGTTGACGCAATAATGGCACCGCATAATGCCGCACATAATAATTTTTTCATAATAAAATCTCCTTTTAATGTTAAGATGTATGCTCCTTTTCAGCTCTGCGTTCCCATACATTTACTATTATTAGTATAGCTATTGTTATTATAAAAAGCAAAGTTGAAAGAGCGTTTATAGTAGGAGAAATTCTCCTTCTAAGCATTGTATATATTTCTATCGGCAGGGTTTGAAACTTAGGGCCTCTTGTAAAGTAGGTTATTACAAAGTCGTCCAGCGAATAAGTAAAAGACATAAGCATACCGGATATAACTCCCGGCATAATTTCAGGCATAACGGTTTTAAAGAATGCCTGCCTTGGGTTGCAGCCAAGGTCAAGTGCCGCTTCATAAATGCTGTAATCCATCTGCCTTAGCTTTGGCATTACATTAAGTATTACATAAGGCGTACAAAAGCTTATGTGAGCTATAAGTACAGTTGCAAAGCCCATTTCAAAGTTAAACAGTGTACCCAAGAAAGCAAACAAAAGCATAAAAGATACGCCTGTAACAATTTCCGGGTTAATTATAGGTATGTTTGAAACATTGGTTACAAGGCTTCTTACAGGCTTTTTCATATTGTAAATGCCTATAGCGGCAAGCGTGCCAAGCACTGTTGATACCAACGCCGCAAGCACCGCAATAATTAATGTATTGTACAGGGAGGTCATAATAGCGCTGTTGTTAAAAAGCTCGTAGTACCATTTTAGAGTAAAGCCTTTCCATACAGAGGTTTTTCCGTCGTTAAAGGAGTACAGTATAAGTACGGCAATAGGCAGGTAAAGAAAAACCATAACCAGTGCCACATATACTTTGGAGGCGATTTTCCTTTTCTTTTTCATGCAACAGCCGCCTCCTCGTCACCGAACTTATTCATTATAATTATAAATATAAGAATAATTATCATAAGAGCAAGGGAAATGGCAGAGCCTACATTTTTGTCCCTTTGGAAAATGTTTTCTATAACATCACCAATCATTTTGTCACCTGTACCGCCTAAATACTGGGCTACCAAAAAGGTACTGGCTGTAGGAACAAAAACCATTGTAATGCCGCTGATAATTCCCGGTATACTAAGTGGGAAAATAACCTTGCTGAATACCCTTGCCTTGCCGGCACCAAGGTCTTGAGCCGCCTCTACAAGCCGATTGTCTATTTTAAGCATAACCGAATGTATAGGTAAAACCATAAACGGCAAAAAGTTATACACCATACCCAGCACAACCGCTCCGGCGTTGCCAAGCAAAGGTACATCCAGCCCCAGCAAATGCACAGCCAAATCTACCAAGCCGTCGTTTTGCAGCAGTAAAACCCATGCATATATTCTTAAAATAAAGTTCATCCACATAGGCAGCATAATAAGCATCGTAATAACATTTCGGGTGCTTGCCCTTGCCCGTGACATTATATAGCTTAGAGGGTAGGCAATAAGCAGACAAATTGCCGTAGACAGCAGGGCTATCCAAAGTGAGCGAACAAAAACATCGGTATAAAACAGGCTGTCTGCAAAGGACTGCAATGTAAAATTGCCGCTTTTGTCAGTGAATGCATAGTAAACAACCATTGCAAGAGGAATGATTGTAAAAACAAGCATCCATATTATGTAGGGTATGGAGGGAGCCTTTGACTTCATTGCTCGTCACCTCCTGCGTTGCTGCACAGGGTAAAGTGAGCGTTTTTAAAGTCAAAACATATAGGGGCATAGGTTGCCACCTGCTCGTCCTGCATGCTTGTCATCAGCCACTTACGGCTGTCGGTTTCTATAATAATTTCATTATACTCGCCCTTATAAATTACAGAAACAATGTAGGCCTCCAAAGCACCGTTGCCGTCGCCTGCAATATATATGCCGGACGGAGGCAGAGAAATTTCCAGAGTGCTGCCCTCAGGGTAGCAGTTGTCTGCTACTGTAACGGTGCTGCCCTCAATTTCAATTTCCATTGAGTTTTCTTCCTTGCTGCTGCTTATAACCGTAGCTTTGAAAATATTATTTTCGGTTGGGAACAGCTTATTCATAATATGTATGTTGTCAGGCGTGACCTTCATACCTATTTTAGTGCCTACAGGCACGCACTTTGTACTCTGTATAATCCACAGGCAGCCGTTACAGTCTACCTCCATTTCGTAATGAACACCCTTGAATACTACATCCGTAACGGTTCCGTTAAGCTGCCCGTCGTTTGGCTTACAGACCTCTATATCCTCCGGACGGATAACGACATCTACCGGCTGATACGGCTTAAAGCCCTTGTCAATACAGTCAATTTCCGTATTTTGAATAATAACGCAGTAATCCTCCTTCATAATGCCGTTCAGGATATTTGCCTCGCCTATAAAGTCGGCTACAAAGGCGTTGGCAGGCTCGTTGTAAATGTCTGTAGGGGAGCCTATCTGCTCTATTTTGCCGTTGTTCATTACAACAACCCGGTCAGACATTGTAAGGGCTTCCTCTTGGTCGTGTGTAACGAATACAAAGGTGGTTTTTAGCTGGTGCTGTAGCTGCTTAAGCTCTATCTGCATATCCTTACGCAGCTTTAAATCTAACGCTCCCAGCGGCTCGTCCAACAACAGCACCTTAGGGTCGCATACCAAGGCTCTGGCTATGGCAACTCTTTGCTGCTGACCGCCCGAAAGCTTTGAAACAGGTCTTTTTTCGTAGCCCTTTAGGTCAACCACCGCAAGCATTTTTTTAACTGCTGCATCTATTTCTTCTTTTGATTTTCTTTTCAGCTTTAGTCCGAAGGCAATGTTATCATAAACATTCAAATGCGGAAACAAAGCGTACTTTTGAAAAACCGTATTTACATTTCTTTTGTTAGGCGGAACATCATTAATGCGTTTTCCGTCAAAGAAAAGGTTGCCGCTGTCAGGCTCCAAAAATCCGCCTATAATTCTTAGCGTGGTGGTTTTGCCGCAGCCGCTTGGGCCTAACAGGGTTATAAACTCTCTGTCTTTAATATCTAAATTAATCTTATCCAGTATTATTTCACCGTCAAAGGAAACTTCAACATCCTTCAAGGAAATAATAGTCTTTTCATTCAATTTATGCACCCCCATTTGCTGTGTAAATAAACACATAAATTTTCAATATAAAGTATAACAGTTACTAAAGTTTTGTCAATTACTATATGAATCTAATTTGAAAGAAATTTCGTAAAAATCACTTATAAATTACTTATAATTTAAAATTGTGCTGTAAACCATATCTCCTTCAACAAAATGGAAGATGAAAAATGTACAAATATGTGATGCTTTTGTATAATGCTTTTTACTTTCAAAAGGACACAGCCTCCTTGACAATTAATTATAAGGGATTATAATAATTGGTAGCACCACTATTGGTGCTACCAATTATTCATTGAGGGGAAATAAAAATGAAGTACATTAAGCAGTTTCTGATTATTCTTGCCATATCCTTTGTGGGAGAATTACTTAGGTATTTAATTCCTTTGCCTATACCGGCAAGTATATACGGAATGGTTATACTGTTTGTGGGATTAATGACAGGATTAATAAAGCTTGAAGCGGTAAAAGACGCCGGAAAATTTCTTATAGAAATTATGCCTCTTATGTTCATTCCGGCAGGAGTGGGGCTTATGACCAGTTGGGGAATTTTACAGCCTGTTTTTCTGCCAATATGTATAATTACTGTGGTTACAATTATTACCGTTATGGTTGCTACAGGCAGAATTTCTCAGTGGATTATTAGGAGAAGCCGAAAGAGAGGTAAATGTGATGAATGAATTTTTTCAAAGCTCTATGTTTGCCGGCGTGGCATTAAGCTTAATTTCTTACCTTATAGGAATGCTGCTGAAAAAGAAATTTAAACTGGGCATATTTAACCCCCTGCTTATAGCTATTGTTGTTTCGATAATTGTTCTTTTAATAGGTAAGGTTGACTATAAGGTTTACAATCAAGGCACAAAGTATTTAAGCTGGCTGCTTACACCGGCTACTGTGTGCTTGGCGATACCGCTGTATGAACAGTGGAGCTTACTTAAGAAAAACTTTAAGGCTGTGCTGTTGGGACTTATAGCAGGTGTTGTTACAAGCTTAGGTACGGTTTATGTGCTCTCTTTAATTATGGGGCTTTCACATAAGGATTATGTAACGCTGCTGCCAAAGTCAATAACAACGGCTATTGGTATGGGTGTTTCAGAGGAGCTTGGAGGTTATGTAACAATTACCGTTGCAGTTATAGTTGTTACAGGTGTTTTGGGAAATATGGCAGGCGCACTGGTGTGTAAAATATTCCGCATAACAGAGCCGATTTCAAAGGGGCTTGCCTTTGGTTCGGCGTCTCACGCCATAGGTACGGCTAAGGCTATAGAAATAGGCGAGGTTGAGGGTGCAATGAGCAGTCTTGCTATTGCGGTTTCGGGAATACTTACGGTTGTGCTTGCCTCTGTATTTGCGTATTTTATATGAGGTATAAAATGATAAATGAAAGTACATCGTTAGAATATGAAAAGGCTATTAATTATATCTACAGTCTTATTTGTGACGGAAGCCTGAAAGTAGGAGATAGACTGCCTGCCGAACGGGCTATTGCCGAGAAGCTTGGTATTGGAAGAAATTCTACAAGAGAGGCACTAAGCATACTCCACGGAATGGGTATTGTAACCAGAGTGCATGGCTCGGGAAATTATGTTTCCAAAAATTCCGGCGGCTCAATAAAGCAAATAATTACCATAATGCTTGCGTTAGGTACAATAACAAAGCAGGATGTATGTGAATTTAGGCGTATTATGGAAAAATCGGTATGCTCTGTGCTTATAAATAAGGGCTTCACTCTGCAGCAGGAGGAGAATTTCAGAGAACTGCTTAAAGAAATGAAAATTGCCAAGGGCAAGGGGCTTGTTGAAATTGATAAGGCATTCCACGATTCACTTATTTTGGCAACAGAAAACACTCTGTTTATTACCGTTATGGAGGCTGTAACCGAGGTGTACAGGGAATGGATAGATATTGCTTTGAAAAAAGCAGATAAGGAAAGTAAGCAGGGACTGTTTCAATGCCACAGTGATATTTTTGAAAGTATATTAAATAAAGATACAGAAATGGTTATTAACGCAATTGACAGACATTATAATATAATAGAGGAGATGCTGTAAATGGTTATTACAATAGCAAGGGAATGTGGTTGTGACGGAGATGAGGTAGGGAAAAGGCTTTCTGAAAAGTATTCAATTTCGTGCTATGCCAAGGCAGAGCTGATAAGTCTTGCAAAGAAAAAGGACATATACGATAAATACCCGTTTTTCTTTGGTGAGCTGCCGGTTGATGTTATGATGAATTCTATGGCAGAGGATTTCCAGATGCGTCTTTATAAAACACCCAAGGAGGCATTGGCAAAGCTGTTGGGAGAGCAAAGCTGTGTGGTAATAGGACGAGCCTCTGATTATGCCTTTAAAGGCCGAAAGGACGCAGTGCGTATTTTTCTGTGCGGAGATAAGGACAAAAGAGTACAGCGTATAGCCCAAAAGCACGGCATTACTGAAAGAAAGGCACAGGCTGTTGTTGAGCAAACCGACCAACGCCGAAGTGGTTATCACAACTACTACTCAGGCGAGCAGTGGGGCTATGCAGGCAACTATGACCTATGCTTAAACAAAAGCCGCTTAGGTATAGACGGTGTAGTGGATATGATTGCCGCATATATAAAGACTGTCGGAATAAAAAAATAATTCAGTTATCTGTGCCGTTATTGCCTCCTAATTATAAAAAGGTAATTACTTACGCAGAATAAAAATATAATGACAGGCTGAATTCTATAATATTAGCAAAATTTGATAATTTATTGCAGTGTATTATTAACCACCAACTTTAGAAAAGGTTGCCCTTACAGGCAACCTTTTTATTGTATATTTTCCAAATTTAACGCAATTTAGTATAGCAGAGGGCAGAGGTTTGTAAATACAGTTCGGGCTGTAAAGCTACCGTTTGAGTAAAATTAATTGCTTTTTGAGCCAAAATTTGGTATAAAAAGTATGTACGAATACGCAAAATGTTAAACTATTTGTTTGCATACTCGTTTACCAAAGGCTTTAAAAGCAAATTAATCTAAGTAAAGGAGATGTTTTAATTGGTAAGAAAATTATCAAAGAAGTTATTAGCTTCGGTTTTATCCATTTGCACTCTTATGTCTGTATTTGTGTTAGGTATTCCTACAGCTTACGCACAGGAATATTCAAATACGCCATCTGCCATAGGCTATGTTTCTGAGCTTAAGGCGGTAAATTCAGACAGTGCAAGCAGTGCAAAAAGCTTCCTTAACGGCTACACCATAATAGACCATAATTTTGATGTAACCGGAAAGAGGGGTATATACATTGGGTATAAAACCTCAACTGATATTGAGCAGGCAATTACAGGAATTGTATTTTCGGACAGTTCTTCACCAAATAAAATAACCTACGGTGGCAGAGAATACCTGCGTTTGGAGGAGCAAGGCAGGTATGTTGTGCTTGACAGCAGCGGAAAGAGTAAAAGTCTGTGCTTGTACTACACAAAGGCAAAGGACCCTCACAATACCACAGAATACCTTACAGCCCTTGACGCTGTAGGTACAAAAAATTCTGTTATGCAGGGTAAGGACTACAAAACAGTAGTCAATGCAAGTACAAATATGCCGCAAAATGTTGGCGAGGCTAAGGGTGGCAACAAGCTGCCGTATATATACTTGGCATACCAAAGTGTGCCGGATTTAGGCTCGGAATATCAAAAGCTTGGCAATGATGAGCTGGAGCAGAGTGTTAAAGCTATAAACGGCATAAATTATTATAATTTTGACGCTGATGTTTCAAAAAATGATTTTCTTATTCGTGCTTTGTCAGAAAAAGAAGCCGGCAGCAATGTAAGCACAGTGGAAAGCTGGGCACAGCTGCTTTACTCTATGATGAGTATGAAGGGTGAAGGTAGCGGCTATCAGAACAGAATAGATTCATCTTTTAAAACTATTTTCGGTGACGGACAGTATACTGACCTTGTTTCTGCACTGACAAGCGGGGCGGGTACAGAAAATTCTAAGTACGACCGTGGATTGTTTATTCAGTCAACAGGTCTAAAGCAAACCTCGAGCATCTCAAAGGTTCGTGACGCTATGCTGCAGCTTCACACCGGTTTGGTAGACTGGGACGCAAACAATCACGACTGCAACGATGTAAACGAATTAGGTGAATATCTTGTTAAGCAGGATTTCTTTAATAATGTTACATCATCGTCTGATGTTGTTTATTCGCTGTGCAGAGTTGCAGACGATAAGGCAAAAACAGGTCACGACAAATCGGTATCCGTAATCGGATTGGTGTTCTATAACTTTAAATTAGTTCCAATTATAGAGGACGGCAGTAATCAGGGAAACGATACGCTGAACTACAGTGATGTATACAGGAATGTCAATGAAGAAAAATCCAGTGTAAAAATTGATAAGAATGACACTGCCTCTACGGTATCATCAAGCAAAAGCTTTGCAAACTCCGTGGCGTCCTCCACAACCAATTCACATTCCGACACCTTCGGCCAGACATATACTATTTCAGAGGAATTAAGCTTTAGTGCCGGCTTTGCAAATAAGGAGTCGCCTCTGAGTGTAAATATGGGTATAAAATTAAGTGCGTCTCAAGCCTTTAATTTTTCCTCAACAGACACAGTTACAGAGGCTATTACGCAAACAGAAACCAACACAGACGGTTTGTCATATTCGGTTCCGCCTTATAGTATTGCGGCGCTAAACTGTACATCGTCAAAGGAAAGCCGAGAGCAAAAGTATGACTGCCCGGTTGCATTAACCTATGATGTAGCTTTTGTAGGCAGCGGCTGTGAGCTGGGTGCAACAAATCTTTTTGAAACAACATTTGCATATAAATCAAATTACTATGCACAGTTTGGTGGAAACGGTGTTTCAGCAGTTGACACATTAAATAATATATACAAAACTAACGGTGAAAAAACAGATAACTTTAAGGTTAGCTGTACAGGACAAAACGAGTTTAACAAGTACTCAACACAGGAATGGAGCAGTATCCTTAATAAAGACATTAACAGCAGGGAGTTTCCGTCTACCGGAGCTAAAACAAGCAACTTTATTACAAGCTGCCAGCCAATGTCTTTCCTAGGCGGTAATTTTAATTCTGATGTTTCATCTGTTTCTTACACCTTTGATAAATTTTATGCTCTTTATCCTATAGATAAAATAAAGGTATTTAAGACAGATGTTGCCAGTACCTCTCAAACATTGGTACAGCATCTAGACATTGTCAGCAGAGAAAGTATTCGGCTTCAGGACTACTACAATACCATTTCGGCCTATGATGTGCACAACAGTCCATGGACAAACTGGGATGCAACACAGGGCTACTGGGCATTGGTAAGCGACGATCCGAACACAGGGCAGGAGGTAATCACTAAAATTACCGAGGAGCCCGTTACAGACGGCATTGTTAAAGCATACAAGGACTCTAAAACCGGATTAATATACATAACACCGGTAAAAAAGGGCAAGTCATATATTCGCTATGTGATTAATGAAAATGTGTTCCAGTATTATCCTAATGTTCCGGGTGATGCAACCGAGTTTAGCACATTGAACCTAAAATATACTACAAACGATGACATAAATGCAAAGGGCACTATTGAGGTTAATACAGAAAAGGTGGCAAACCTTGAGCCTGACGCATTTAGCTCTGACAAAGACGGCAACCTGATTATTAAAAGCTATGATGATTTAGTAAGGCTGTCACAGCTTGTAAGAGAGGATTATGAGCTGTATGGTTCTCAAAGCTATATTTTGACGAAAAATATTGTAGCTCCACAGAATTCTGAGTGGACGCAGGGCATAGGCTCTGCTGCAGAGAAGAAACCATTTAACGGAACCTTTGACGGTAACGGCTATATTATTTCAGGCTTGAATATTGCTTCATCGGAATATGGCGGACTGTTTGAGGAAATCGGACAGCAGGGTACAGTAAAGGATTTAATTTTAATTGACTGTGACTATAACAAAGCCGCAGAAACAGCAGGTGCTGTTGCCGCAGTAAACAACGGTACCATTGACCACTGCATAAGCGGTATGAATTTAACCTCCGGCTCAATATTTGTAGATATTAACGGAGACGGTGTGGCAGAAAAAATAAATTCCACACAGTTTAATTCTGACATTAAGGGAGGCTTAAGCGGAGGAATAGCCGCATTAAATACCGGAAATATTATAGGCTGCAGAAACGCAGGCATAGTTACAGGCACACAAGCAGGCGGAGGAATAGCTGGCGAGAATACCGGCTTGATTTACGGCTGTGCAAACACCGGCAGTATAGGCGACTCTCATTCTAATGTAAGCGGCGGACTTGTGGGTAAAAATGCAGGAGAAATAAAATCATCCTACAACGCCGGCAAGGTAAACGCTGCATCGGAAAACTGCAAAGGCTCTGTTGCAGGTCTTAACGGCTATGGCAGTGTGTCCGATGTAGCTGTTGAAAATGTTTTCTATACCACTGCAAACGGTTTAATTCCTATAGGAAGGTCATCAAAATCACAGCTAAACAGCACTAACCTAAGCAAGAGCAAAACAGATATGCACAGTGATGAATTTGTTGACCTGCTAAACAGCGTATCAAAGGAGCACAATATTAATTGGGTGGGAAATGAATCACGCAACAACGGCTATCCTACCATTGAATGCAGCTTTTATATGCTGAAAACAATAAAAACAAACAGCGGTATTTCTGTTACGGCACAAATGCACCCGGAGCTTGCAGTAGAATACAAGCCTTGTGAAAGTGAAGAAATCAATAGATTTGCCGAATATACAAACGGAGAGAAAATAGTTTCTGCATACAGCCCACTGCTTACAGACAGCAGCGGTAATGAAATAGTTACCGAATTATGGATGCAGGGCAGCTCAACAATAAGCGTCCCTGTTTCGGACGGTAATAAGCGTTTGGTTGTTATTGATTCTGATGGCAATGTTTCTGACTGTGACTACATATATAAGGACGGCTGTGCGGTATTTACAGTGAACGAACCGGTAAGCTTTGCCTTTACAGAGGCTGAAAGCGATTCTCCAAGGGACAACAGTAACCAAAATAATCAAAGCAAAACCGCAGAGAAAAATATAAATGCAGTTACAAACAGCGGAAATGCTGCAGCAATCAGTGAAAATACTGCAGCAAGCAACGGCTCGGCTGTGCAGACGGGCAACGCACTTCCGGCGGCAGCTGTGCTTATAGCTGTGTGTGCTCTTGCAGCTTGCTTCCTTGTAAAGGGGAAAAGGTCAAATGAATAAGGAAAGAAAAAGTAAAAAAATTATAATTATCGTAGTGGTTGCCGCTATAGCTGTTTTTGCTGCAGCCGGAATTTGTGTTTATTATAACTTTTACAGTCAGCCTGCAGAAACATCTCAAGGCGTGGCAGGAAAGATTTTGAAGGACTGGGACACAGGTGCTACAGAGCCCGGCACAGCAAAAAGCTCAGGAACGCAAATTCCGGGCTACAGTACTGCTGAAATGAAAGCAGGAGATACCGTGCTGCATTTAAGCGTAGGTAATCCTAAAGCCAATGATTGCGGTTTTTATGCTACTGTAAAATTATCAGACGGAACAGAGCTTTATAAATCCGAACTGCTTGAGCCGGGCAGTGGTCTTACCGATATTCCGCTGTCAAAAACCCTTGAAAAGGGCGAATATAAAGCAATGGTTTTGTACGAGTGTGTCACTCTTGATGATGACCACAAGCCTTTAAATTCAGCTGAATCGGAATTTACGCTTATTGTTAAGTAGGAAAATATTAGATTCTGCTGATAATTAAAATTGCTTACGGTATCGGGAGGCTGCACCTTCTGTGCACCTATAGCCTGTGTATGTAAAATATGCATTTAGTTTGCAGCAGGCATACACAGGTATAGGCTCTACCGCTTTTAGCAGGCGTTTATTATTACACATTGTAAAATAAAATATATTTGAAAGGAATTTTTTTATGAAAACAAAAAGTATTTTAGCATTGGCACTGGCTCTTTCACTGTCTGCCGCAGCTGTGGTGTCTGCTTCGGCAGCTACCCTTACAAACACATCTCCTGACGGCTATGCAGAGGTAACTGCAAGAATTGAGGGAGCAGGTCCGGGAGAGGTAAGCTATATTATCACTATTCCCGATAAGGTTGATTTTGGCGTTCTGACTCAGCCGTCCGACACAACCAGCGACCATTTTAAGGATGTAAGCTATACTGTAACAGCAACAGAAATTAACAATCTGCCGGAGAATAACTGGGTTTCGGTACGAGTTAAGGACGAAAATGCAGATCTGGAAAACGACCAGTTCTATATCACGCAGACAACAGCTCCAAATACAAAGCTTACATATGATGTATTCGATGGACTGCCAAGCGAGGGGGCGGCTGTAAACACAGGTGATATGGGAGAAAACGGCTATCTGCTTACAGCCTTTAACTCAACGGGACAAAAAATTGACGGTACTCTTCGACTGAATCAAAACCAAATATACGGCAAGTCTTTGGACGAAATAGCAGGCGATTACAGTGGACATATGGTATTCCACAGCTCAATAATCACAGTATAATTTATAAAGCTGTTTATTTATGAAAAGACATAGTTTTTTAAAGGTGTTTTTTATTCTTATTTTGGCTGCGTGCCTTTTTACTGCTGTATATTCTGCGGATGCTGTTGACAACAGGTGTCCGGGTGATACCGAGGTAGTTGCACATATTGACACACAGCCCGCTGCTGACAGTAAGGTAAGCAGTCCAACTGAGAGCAGTTCGGCTGAGAACAGTGCATCATACCCCGACGAAGCTTTAATCCTTACCGGACAACAGTCAGTGTTAATATTTGTAGCTGTGTCAGCATTTGTTGCGACTATAGCAGCTATAGCTTTTGCGTTTAAAAGAAAAAGCCGTGTTTAAAAAATGAATTTGTTAACATAACGGATAAACCCGATTTTGCACAGCAGTGTGTAAAATCGGGTTTTGTTTAGCCGGTTGTTTTATACCGGCTATATATTAAATAATTTATCCTCTATGTGTTGCAGACATATAAGCTTTTCTGTAAAAAGATTGCAGAGCATATTTGTTCCTCCGTTCCGTTCCGTTTCCTTTTACAATTCCATTTTAACGGATTTCGGAAAAATATGCTCTGCTTTTTTATTTTATTTATAATTTATTTTGTAGGCTCTTTCCATTATCCCCAACTTTTATTATAGAGCCGTTTTTTGAAAACTAGATGATTGAGTTTTTACTGACTCTCGGGTAATAGAAAATATGTAATTCGTTTTCGCTGTTAATAAGACCGTTATTTTCATTTGCAAGGTGAAAAATATGATTAGCAACGATATCTGCTGCTCTTACCAAGGAATTCTTGGCAGTTGAATAATCTATGCCCCAGTGAGCCACCATTCCGCTTTTCTGTGAGCTAACATTTTGGTCACAATGAGCCACTTGTTTTACAATAGAATTATGCATAATTATTGTGTAAATCTTATTATACAGGAGGCCACCGTTATGACCAAATATCTAGAAATCCTAAGATTATGCAGCTTAGGATTTAGTAATCGGAACATAGCAGTAAGCGTTCCGTGTTCAAAAAATACCGTTACAAAGATCTTAAAACGGGCTAGGAAATTAGATATCTCTTGACCACTTGAAGGCAATCAAACGGATGAAGTCCTTAAAGGCTTTTTTCTCCAAAACAATGTGACTGCTCTCAAAAATGTATGCGTGAAGTGTATGGCTTAGATAAATCACTACGAGAGTAACTTTCCCAGTATAGTGACTCATTTCGTTTAGACAGGTGGCTCTGCCGTACTTCTTGTTGACATCAACTGCTCGTGTGAATATGTTGTACTGCTTTGCAATCAACATTTGATGCTCCTTGCAATACCGCCCGTTTGTAAGTTTTGGACAGTTTGCATATGCACAACCCTGCTTTGACTCTTGGGCATATCCGGTAATGTAGATGTGTATTTTGTTGCAATCAGTTACCTACAGCGGAGCGACGCTAGGAAATTTTACTGTTAAGGAAGTAAATGACGCCCTCAAAAAAGAATGCCACAAGACAAGCGATTATTACTAACGAAAGAAACAAGCAGGTACACAGCAGAATTAAACACACGGAATCCATTCGGTTTCGGCTCTTTGCATACAACGATTGCTTCAAAAGCTTTTTCTTGAATGACTGTCGCACAATCGTGCGACAGTCTCTTGCAAAATATGATACAATATGATATAATTCTAAGTATAAAATATGCTAAATTTAGGAGGATACAGAAGGGCATATTGCTATAACCGGATTTGAAAGCTGTTGATTGATAAGAAAATGGGTAAAGCGGGTTTGTGCAAAACAGCTGGGTTGGCTCCGAACATAATGACCAAGCTCAGAAGAGACCTGGAGGTAAACCTAGCCGTTTTATGACTTATCTATACTATACTTTGCTTTAACATAGGTGGTTTTTGGGGTTTATCCCAGAAAAGCAATAAAATACTACACAAAAAAAGGAAGGAGAGAATCACATGGGCGTGTATATAGGATACGTCGATATGAAGGGCTATGAGCCTGCAGTTTTTTTTAATTACAAACCAATTGCTGAGGTGAGTGGAGACCAAATTATTGTACTTTCTCGCTCTGAACTTGAGGATTTACTCCCCGACTCTGAGCTTCGCAACATCAATTTTTGTTTCTCTTGGGATAGGGAAGAGGAACGCAGTCGAATGGACTCGATGTTTAAAAACCATTCGTTAACAATGTTTGAGTTTACATTGGACGGTTTGGAGGCTAATGTGAATAGCACTGGTGTGTGCAATCGAACCGGCTATAAAGTCTCTGCAATGGAAATGCTGGACAAAGGACGGATTCAGCATATTGATGCAGCAGGCGTTTATTATGCTGTTCGTCGGTCTGAAATCAGTTCTAACTTCAAGAATGATGCCATTGTCGAATTTGATTCTTCTTTCGTAATGGTTGGAGATCGAATTTTGGTTGAATTAGAAGATGGATTCTGGGCAGGACCGTATGAGGTTGGATATAGAGAATATACAGCATCTTATTATGTAAAGCCCCAAATTAAAGAGAATAAATACACTGTCAGCGGTTATTCAAAGAAGAATATTAAGACGCAAAATCTTATATCCTCAGAAGACTACTGGGGCACTCAGGAAACATCATGGACAGTATTAATTCCTCGTCAGAATGCTAATCCGGAACAAATTGATGTTATAAATGATGAAACACTTATCGAGAGCTTTAAAGACAGCCTTAAAAATAGTGCTACCAAAGAAGGAAAAGTTCAACTGGACAATATTCCGGCACTGTTGACTCATTATGAGGATTCGGCTTTGGCGGGGTCTGTTCTTTCCGAAAGTGTCCGAAAAAACCGATTGAACCGGCTGGCTAGTATTCTGACTTCCGAACAGGATATTGACAAAACAATGGAAACGGTAGCGGACTTTATTTGTAATTTGCTTGTAAAATATCAGGACAGCCCAAATGTTGAAGAATGGCTTAAAGCATTGCTATCAAAACATCCGGAGTTTGCTGATCAACTAAGGGATTCCAAGGCGGTTGCTGAGAGAATTGCTCAAATGGAACAAAGCCTTGAGAGTCTGCACCAACAAAAATTAGAAGCAGAGGCGGTTCTTGAGGCAAAAAAACAGGAAGTTGCGGCAAACGATCAGGCGGCTATTGATCAGGCAGCTATTGAATCAAAAGAAGCTAAGCTACTAGAGATGGATGCAGAGTACGCTTCTTTGCTGACTCGCATTGGGACAATGCAGAAGACATTGAGTGTTGGCGATAGCATTGCTGAAGCACAAAAAAAGCTGGAAGAGTTTCAACAAGAGATCGACTATCTGGAGAGGCATAAGAGCTATTTGGAGCGTGATACCAGTGGATTAGAGTTCCAATTCCAACAACTCATTAGCCGGTCCCACGAAAAAATGGTGGAGATTGCTTTTGATGGCTTTATGTCCAGCAAAATGCTTAACGCTGCCGCAGAATGGGAAACTGAAGAAAGCAACTGCGAATGTGCCGAACTACTAAAAAAGGTAAATACCATTTCTGTAGAGGAGAAAAAGCCGGAGGAACTCATCACTTATCTTTGCAGAACAGTCCAGACTGCACGGCCAACCTATAGCAAGAATGTTATTGTTAATATTGCCATTTGCATAACTCAGGGATTCCTTACGGTTTTTTCAGGGGAGCCTGGCAGTGGCAAGACATCCATCTGTAACATAGTTGGGCAAGTACTTGGCCTAAATAAACTGGCAGATGGCATAGACTGTGCCGGAGCGAAAAAAGATAGTGTGCGTCGCTTTATTTCGGTTTCTGTTGAGCGTGGCTGGACATCAAAGAGGGATTTTGTCGGATACTATAATCCTTTGTCTAAGACATTTGACAAGAGTAATCGTAGAGTTTATGATGCCCTTCGCCAACTTGATGCTGAAAAGCGAGAGGGAATAGCCAAGTTTCCATATTTGATGCTTCTGGACGAGGCAAACTTAAGTCCAATGGAATATTATTGGTCCGATTTTATGAATATATGTGATGATTTGTCTGCTCAAAGTAGTGTCAATCTGGGGGAAAATTATGTGTATGGTATTCCAGAAACGCTACACTTTCTCGCTACTATCAATAATGACCATACAACTGAAACTCTGTCGCCACGTTTGATCGACCGTGCTTGGATTATTACTTTGCCTCAACAATATAGTGCTATTTCTAGGGGAAAAGAAATTTCAGATGATGACATCGATATTATTACTTGGAACTCCCTAAGACAAGCATTTATACCTCGGATGGAGGAGTGCATTTTTTCTGCCGAAATTCAAAAGATCTACGACGGAATTATAACTCTTATGAGGAAGAAACGCTTTACAATCAGCCCACGTATTGATATGGCTATTAAGCGTTATTGGGCAGTTGCATCTAAATGGTTTGAGATGGATGAAACGAAAACGGATGCCACTATAGTTGCTTTTGATTATGCTGTTGCACAACGCATTTTGCCGAAAATCGTTGGAAACGGCGAAGATTTTGAAAAATGGTTAGTAGATTTTAGGGATTTGTGCAGTAATAATAGTTTAAATATGTGTGCAACAGTTCTAAATGAAATTATGGACCGTGGCAATCAACAGATGAAATACTATCAGTTCTTTAGTTAAGGGAGGGCAATATGTCTATCTATTCGTTAACTTTTTATCCGTTTGAAAAACAATCTTTTATTGTTGAGTTGTCAGAAGAAAGTAATGGCAAGGCAACTGCGTTAGAACACATCATCGAGAACACGGCCAATAATAACATAAGTATTTTTTCTGACTTAATCTATGAGTTCGAATTAAATTGTGCGGATCAAGAACGAGCGGATCAAGAACGAATTGTTAACGTTAGCGTATATATTAACGACGCTTTTGAGCCTTCTGCTTATCTCAACGGACGAATTAGCTTTCCCGGTCACGGTTCAAGTAACAGACGAATTTTTCTGGATTGTTATGGCTTTGTATCGTTATCCCTTGTTGTTAGATTTGACAACGGTCAAGAGAGTACACTTAATTCGGAATATCTACCGGTTTTGGTGAGGAGAGGTGAGCTTAATGATTCAGTGAAGGCAATGGTCAAATTTGTTTACCTAAATCAAGAATCGCTTTTTCTAAATGGAGAACCAAGGCCAAAAATCCCATCAGATCTTAAGGAGAGCAAATATCGTAGCATCACCACGCAGATTTTGTTAGCGGAAGAAATTGCAACAATATATGAGAATAGTTATGGTTTCTTTAAAGCCAACAGTAGATTCCGGTTGAAAAAGACTCCTGTAATTGAGAGACTGGAGCGAGTACAATATGTAACCCAAGGAACACTGTCTTATGTTGCAACACATCCAGAGTATTTGCGTCAAGTAAACAGCACAAAAGGTATATATGTTGGAAATCGTGTCTATCAGCCGCAAAAAGCAGAGACCACCCAAAATATACAATCGTATGATATATATGAGAATAGGGTGGTTTTATCATTTTTAAGAAATATGATTGACTCTATAGACACATTGCAGGAGCATTGCTGTAAACTGTTAGAGAAGATTCCTAATAATGAAGATTACAGTTCGGAATATATCTATTCATCGTATTTCATGTTCTCTGAAACAAAGAAAATGCTTGAAGATGATTGCACACAGCTAAAAAAACTGCAGGAAAGATTTTTATGCTTGTGGGGGATGTATAGCAGTATACTCTGTATTCCTGTTAACCAGCAAATGTCACATCCAAGGCCAACTGCAATTTTTATGTCGGTTCCTCAATATAACAAAATATTTGTCAGAATTCATCGCTGGTTCAGCTTTGGAATATATGATTTTTCCAAAGAGAATTTTATGCTTTCGTTCATTAAAATCTCGGCTTTGTATGAAAGCTATTTTTTGGCAAAATTAATCTGTTATTTCCGTGATAGAGGTTATACTTTAGATTTAGCCAAACGCTATGTATACTCGGTATCAAAACGTTGGAGATATAAAAATACATCCAGTACAAATACATTTGTATTGAAAAATGAGAATAAAACAATTACTCTATATTATCAGCCCGTGATTTTTGACTCTGCTCAACGCACTATTAACGGCATCGGACTGTATAGGAATAATTCAATACCTGTATACACAGGCGATGAGGATGATGGTAGGCAAGGAGGGCATTATTATGTGCCGGATTTTTTAATCAAATCTGAAGAAGGTGGGCATACCCGATACATGATTTTAGATGCCAAATTTAGTGATATTAACAATGTGAAGCGCCATTACATAAAAGATTTGGCGTTTAAATATCTGTTTTCAATTACCCCAATTAAGTCAAACGAGCACATTTCAGGACTTTGTATAATTTATGGAAAATGCCGGCCTGAAGAACAATTACAAACGGCATACGATAAGCAGTTGGATAACTCTGATATTTATCCTTTTGCAGAAATGTTGCCGCTTATGGAAGGTGTAGACTCTGCAGGGCAGTATTTGAAAATAGATCGTCTCCTGAAAAAGCTAATTTAATAAAACGCATATGGTCTAAAAGGAGAAGAATGATTTTTATGATTATGTTCTTTCTGTCCCCTTCTTTCTGTCCCCGTTGTTCCTGTGGATCAGGACAAACCCCGGCAAAAAATGCACCACGTTGCAAAGCATGGTGCATTGTATCCACGAGCGGTAGATTTGTTACACAGAAACCAATTTGTACCTATATCAATAGTTGGGGTTAAACCGCAAAAAGAAAAGGCTCTGTGTCAATAGTTGGGGTAAAACCGCAAAAAGAAAATTGATTAAAACAAGTGGCAACGGATAAGCTGCCACTTGTTTTTTTCTGACTTTAGGCTTGTGTTACAGAAAAACAGGTTTTTATAATAATTAGAACTAAAAAATTGAAGCGGTGCAATATAACCGACTTAATGTCTATTAATGACAAATTTATATGTAAATTGACAAAGCAAAAAAATTAGTGTCACACTGTATGTCACATATTGAATTGTATAAAATGATTTGCTAAAATGTTCTTGTAGGTAAATTATAACAAGCTAATATCAATACATTACCCGAATATATGTGCACACCGCAATAATTTCGCACAATAAATACGCTTACAAGGAAATTTTGATACACACCTCTAATACGGCCAAGCCCAGCCTTGCGGTCGGGCTTGGTCGTAGAAGAATGGCAAAAGCGGAGGCTCGGCGTTTTTTCAAATGCTATAAATATATGGGCAGATTTGTGTATAATAAACAGCCTCGTATTTAATTAAAGGGTATATATTTAATGATTTATGAAGAAATATTACAGAAATTTATATATAACAGCAGAAGGGGAGAGAATTTATGAAAAAAGCAGTTGGTATATTTACGGCACTGTGCTTGGTTATTGCAATGAGTGCCTGTACAGGAGGCAGTGGTTCTGTAACAAACAAGAGCTCGTCAAAGAACAGTCCCTCTGAATCATCAACATCAGAAAAGGCCACAGATAGCTCTACTGAAAAAAACACAGAGCTAAGCTATGAGGACAAATATAATCAGTATATAAAAGATACTATTATACCTGAGATTGGCTTGTACACGGATTATGATATTAAAAAGGAATATTTCAGCAATGACGGTACATATTTAAATCCGGGTGCGTGGTGTACCGAAACAGGTATGATAAGTGCAAAGATAACCGATCTAAACGGTGACGATATTCCGGAGCTGATTGTCCCATATCTTAAAAGTGATTACATTTCAAAATTAAAATATAAAAAGGACAAAAACTGTTCTGTTCCGTATCTCCGTATTTATACTACTAAAAATAATAATATTGAAAAGCTTACAGATGTGCGAATGTCAGAAACGGTTGACTATAGCTGGCAGGATATGCAGCTATTTATTAATGAATATAACGGTACAAAATATCTTTGCTTTAATGACTGTGCTATGCATGCCGATTTCGGCAATGAGGATACATTGCTTTTTATAACCTATGACGGCAAAGAGGTTAGTGCGGATATGGTGTTTTCGCCTGTAAATAGTATAGGCTATACATTGGGAAAGTCTGAAAACTGTTTATTAAATGATTATGACTGTAATAAGCTGTACTCAGACCAGCCAAATTATGTATCTCTTGTAAAGCGTCAAATTTCTATGGAGGATCCAAGTGTTAATGACGGATATAAAGAGGAATATGATAACTGCTTTAAGGAGCAAATAGAAAAATACGGCTTGTCGTTTACAGGCTTTGGCGTAGGTGTGTTCAAAGGAGAACGCTATATTGATACCTCAAAAACGGATAACATTTTCTTTGTACACGCCGATGTTACCAGTGGTAAAAATCCACAGCAAATAGCCACTGTAACAGACTTTACCAATGTGTTAAAGAGCTTTGGAAACAGTGCTTTGAATGAAAGCAAAAAAGCAACGGAAAAGCCTACAGATAACAGTTCAAGCGACAGTAGTAATAATGAGGTACAAAATGCAGATGGCTGTGCACTGCAAAGCGTTGGCTGTGTAAACGGAAGGCTTTGTTACACACAAGATCATAAATTTGAGTATGTTGCAAATGATGTTGCAAGTCCTTTGCCGGATAATATAAAGGACAAGGTAGGCAAGTTTATGTTAATTGACGACTACATATACTATATTCCAATAGTAGTCGGCTCGGGCGGCTTTTCGGTAGAGCTTAGAAAAATGAAGCAGGACGGCAGTGATGATCAGCTTGTATCCGGTTATTTCAGCTATAGTCCATGCTGTTATTATACAAAGGGATATTTGCTGTATTGTTATTATAACGAAAGCACAAACGATTCCAAAAAGGTCATTCTCAACTTAAAAACGGGGGAGGAGAAAACTATTAGCGACTCCTACATTATATCGGCAGCCGCAGACGGTAAATTTTATGGTACCGCTAACAATTCTTTGTATGAGATTGATGCGGAAACAGCACAGGCAACGAATTTTGGATATATTTCAGGCAGCATTAAATGTATAGATAACGGTTATATATATTACAATGCTGATACAGGGGCTGTAAGCAGAATTAACCTAAGTAATGGTCAAAGTGATACCTTTAACATCAGCAGGGGAATGTTTGCGGTAATGAATAATATAATTTACTACACGCCGTATAAAACAAATTCAAGCTATTCACTGGCAGATACTTCCGATATACGCTCGTACAATATTGAAACAGGGGAGGATACTCTGCTTTCTACAGTTTCCGCTCCGAACGGAGGTATAAAAAGATTTGAGCTTGAAAACGGCTATTTAGTTTATACCGTTGCAAACGGAAATACAGGTAGCGGTGCATCCGACTATATATTTGATGTCAATACAAAAACAGCCACTCTTGTAAGCAATTATGCGGTTGCATCATTCTAAATTGCGGCAGGAAACATATTGAAGGATAAAAATGGAAATAAATTAAGATATAAAATAAACGAACTGATATATAATCCTGTTGACAACCCAAATGGCGTATTAATTGAGGTAACAGAACAATTCAAGTGAGGAAGTGTGTCTTTTGATTAATCATTTAAAAAAGGTATTTGATAATTACAGATTAAAAGTTCGTGATTTTGAAGACAAAAAGGCTGTCATAATTTATGACAGCCACAATATCTATCCGGAGGATTGTGTGAAATTTGATTGGCAAAATGATGAATATATAATATATGAGGTTCATAGATCAAGGCAAATTATAATAGCTAAAGATACAGATGAAAAGACAGCGATAATAAAATTATATATTTTTTGTTTACGCTTTTTTGCTATAAAAATTTTTACACCATCCAATGTTGAATTTTTAACTAAAAGTCAAGAAAAAATTCAAAAATTATACAATGCCGATGATATGAATAAAATTAAGGATTTCATTATTAATGCCTTTGGTGATATGGATATTTCTTTTGCTGAAAACAATTTAGAGGGTATTTCGCTGGTGAAGAATAACAATATATATTTTATTAATGTCAACGGGTATCCCTTATATAAAAGTAACAATCTTTGTCAAGCATACAGCCTTACATTTAATGTTTGTTTGAAAATTTCTATCCTTTGTAAAATGATAAGGGAGAAATTTGGTTTGAATAACTGTCCGTTATCACTAATGAATATTTATTTGTTCGGAACACAGTTTTCAGAGAACATACCCCGACCGCTATAAAGTTTTGATTGTATTCCAAAAAGTTTTACATTGGGATCCAAAGAAAAGCAATATCAGTATTCCCAACGGTAAAGAGGTTGGTGCAAATAATAATTGGTTGCCTGGTGGATATACATCGGGAGGGATACCTGAAGGAGTAGTCCATAATGTTCCCAATAATAGTAGTTATATAAAAGTAACATTTTTGGATAATGCTTTAAATTAACTTAATTAAAAAATAAGAGGTAACATTATGATAAAAAAATAATTACTATAAAAATCTTTTATTGGAGGCAATAAGTAAAGATGAATTATCAGCTTTTTTAGAAGGGAAAGGCAAATATCATATTAAATGTAATGTAGCTGATACTCCTACAGACTTTGGTTCTGTATTAGATACTGCTTTTTATTTGGCTGATACGAATCCCGAATTAAATATAGGCAGAAAATTTGAATGTGCAATAAAAAATATGTTGCAAGGAAATGAATGTGATATATATTGTTCAGTATTTTTGTTCTTTAGCTATATTATTCAATCTTGTCGTATATTGCCCATTAATTACAATGAAAAAGATATGTATTATCGTATAGCAAGTAGAAAAAAGTTAAATGCAACATTTTCATTATCGATTGATGAAATAAGCAAGGTCATGACAAATTCTCTACACAGAAATCAAGAAAGTCTGAAAAGTTGTAAAAAATGGACGGGTAAAAATAAAAGTGAGGGAATTTGGGAAGAGGTAGAAAGACTAAATAATATTATGAAAAAAGATTATAATATAGAAATTTTATAACATCATAATTAAAAACACACGAGGTGCTCTATGACTATAGGGTGTCTCATAGTTTGATTTAGCCAAATTAAATTCAAAAACATTTATTAAAAACGGTGTTTCAAACGACACAATAAAAGCTTTTATTGAAAGCAGTGACGCTTTTTATATGCATAATGTACCGAATACAGGTTTGACTACATTTAAAATAACGAACGAACATATTGGGTTGACGATCCTAATTCGGCTTATTACAATAAGTGTGTGGATGGTACCCAAAATAAGGATTGGAATTCGGCAGAGTATATGATAGATCATCCTACGGAATACGAGTATGGATTTGTAATTAATTATAATACCAACGCTGTATATAACGCCGGTTCTGCTATTTTCTTCCATGTCAGCAATAAACCAACAGCCGGCTGTATAGGCGCAAGCAGAGAATTTGTTTTGAAATATTTATCTAAACTGAATTCATCTTCAAACCCATATATATTAATAGTTTAAAGCCAACATTAAATTGCAATAACAAATACTACCATCAAATGGTTTAAAAAATCCTGCAGGAGGCCTCTTTCAGCCTCTTGCAGGATTTTTTATAGCGGCGGTTTTTATCGGACTACATTATCACATACAGAAATCTTATGTTACATTACCTATTGTATATAGAATTTTGTAAAATGGCTCTGAAGGTTATTTTAACAGGATTATAAAGGAAATACCTAAATATATGCGCAGAATGCAATAATGCCGAACAATAAATAATTCATTGGTAATGTGTGAATTAAATACAAAGTAAATAATAAATATGTGCATAACAACAGAAAAAGAGGGGCGAAAAGTAAAATTTACCGTATTTTAGCCTGCTTTGTACCGATGCCGTCTTTTCCAAGGATATAATAAAAATTTTTAAATTCCGATTTTCTCACGAAGGTTCTTTGATTCGTCGGTCAAATTGCCGTCATCGTTTAAAATAGGGGTATCAAGGACCGCTTTTATGCTGACGGCTAATGAAGCTGCGGCAGCGATTGCTTTCTTTGAGTCAAGCGAATATTGTGAGTAATCGTAACCCTCCAAATCAACAATTCTCTTCATCTGTTGGATTAACGGCATAAACCGTGCATCCAGTAAAGCCAGCAGACTGTAAAACAGGTCGGTTCTTCTGCGAATCGCAATGCACAGTGCTGAACCGGCATCCATCTGTTCGCAAAATACGCTTGCTTCTGCTACGCTTGCTTCTGCTTTTTCCAGATTTTTTCCGGCCTTTGCACCAACGATGATACCCATAATCATCAAGGCCGGTCCGGCTACCAAGCCGCCGAGAATAGCCGTACCTCCGGCTACGCCCATTCCTCCGGCGGCAAGTGAACCGCCGCCGAAGAAGGCTAAGGTTGCGTTGGACGCTGCCACTCCGCTAAGCGAGGAGATAGCAGTACCCGTTGAAGCGGTGGCAAAGGCAGCAGCAGCACTGTATGCACCAAACGCTGCTATTGCTCCGCCAGCCGCACCCGCAGCAGCTCCGTCAGCAACGGATAAAGCAAAATGGCGCATTTCGTCCAGCTCTTTAAATTCTTTTTTATCAATCGTCAGTTTGTTCAGCTCCGTCAAGCCGAGAGAGTCGGTAAGGACAACATTTTTTATCTTTGTAAATATATCAAGAAAATCTGCAATGTTTCCGTTAAGCACAAACAGCTTTTCATTTCCCAGAGCCTCCAGCGATGCCTCACACTGCCTGCGATAGGTATTCAGTCTTTTGGCGGCTTCTTCCATTCTTTCGTTAGAATTTTCGTTCAGCTTCGATGCTTTGTGCTGGTCAAAGCCTGCCATAGTTGTTTTTCCGATGCCTACGGCACCGGTCGCTACGGCGATTCCGATAAACAGCAATGGTAATGGCATAGTTTCTCCTCCTTATTCTTCTGTGAAATCCTTTTCTTTTTTAGCGGCTTCTTCTTTTTTAGCGGCCTCTTTTTTGTTTTCGCCGAACATCTTACCCATGCTCCCGAAAAAGCCTGTTACTGCGGCTCCTGCCTTTTTGGAGATAGGGGTGACAGTGTCTTTGATTTCTGCTGTGATATGCTCCGAGGCCTCTGAAATTTTTTCCGATAGGGTTGGATTTAGTTTTAGCTCCTCGACAGAAGGCTCGTTGACCTCGTCCTCAATCAGATTTTTGGCTGCTTCAGCCAGCTTTTCAATCCGCTGTTCGACTTCCTCTATAATCGGAGCAATTTCACGATATGAACGGTCAGACTGAGAGAGCAAGTCGTGTTCATGGGCTACTTCTATTGCCGAACACATCAGATATTCCATTTCTAAAAAAATGTCCGTCGGGATATTGCATACTCTAACAATATGCTTTATAAGTCTGCGTTCGTTATGATGATAGGTTTCATCACTATATGCGAGTGTCAACAGATTCCATACAAGAAACCGTGAGGCGACTGCCTTGTCACCGTCTGCAACAGGAGCAAAAAGCACCTTATCGACGCCTTCTGCAATGACATCATAAAAGTCTTCTTCGTCGATAACTGAACGAAGCTGTTTCTGACACGCTTCCAGCATTTCGTTTTTGTAATCAGGAAAATGGGCTTTATCCAGCTCCAAGCCAATCTCATTAAGCTTTTCGAGTTCACTCTTTGTTATTTCCTCTCCATCTGCATAAAGCAGATAACAGAAAACCATAACGGCGTTTTTAATAGTAATATATTTCATACTTTGTCCTCCTTACAGTTTAAAGCTTTCATCGGAAAGCATCAAATCGTCAAACTCTTTCTGCGTATGGAACTGCGGCTTGCGTTCCAGTGCTGTTTGAATTTGCGTATTAGAACTGAGAAACCCGTTAATATCTCCCTCGAGCATTGCTGCGTCCATTGCATCAATGCCGTTACGAAAAACCTCGAGTTTTTCCGTGAAGTATTTCTCATATGCTGCGACTGTCTGTTCACGGTATTCTCTTATCATCACGACCGCTTCGGCACAATTAGCTTCAATAATCTTTCGTTCTTCTGCGGCAAGCTGATATTCAACCAGAGAAGTCCTTAATTCCTGATATATGGCAACAGCCGCCATATATCCTATTGTGCTTCCTGCCGCTCCCGCAACCACCACCAGAGCACGGCTGCCTGCACCTTTTGCCAATGAGGCAAAAGCGGTTGCGTGCATTGCCGCACCTAATTCGCCAAAGCCGTTTTCGCCAAGTTGGACTATGCATTCCGTACCGGTGATCTCACCACGGATAAACTGCAATATTACCTTGCCGACATTGACCGTTGTGCTGACCATTTGTGCCGGCACTGAGGTTTTGGAAAGACTGCGGACATACTCGGAAGAAGCGTTCTGCATGGTTCCTTTAATTACAGCTCCGGAGAAAGCAGTTGCATAGCTGCTTGCGGCTCCTTTGCCGGCGGCTTTGGCAACCTCTAAGGCCGCTTTTTGGGGGTCGATTTCGCCCTTTACACATGCAACAAAGTTTTTAACGAGAGAAAGTGAGGCTGACATTGCCGCACCGATACCTGCCTGACTTAAACCGGCTTTATTGGCAACATTGGCGACATCCTTTGCTGTTGACAGCTTTGGATGCTTACGGGCAAATATCGCTTCCTTTTCGGTGACGCTGCTTTGCTTCAAATTCTCACGAGTTTTAGTGATTTTCGCTTTCCGGTCTTCAAGCATCCTGCATAATTCCGTGTCGCCGCTTTCTTTTGCGTGATCTATCCGCTTTTGGATATTCTCCTCCTTTGACCTTAATTCCAGCTTGACTTTTTCATAAAAGTCCTTTGGTATCTCTATTGCAATATCGTTTTCACGGTATTTATCATATTTTTTGTTAAGCAGCTTTTGTGCACACTGCTCTGCGTTGCCGCCGACAAATTTCAGCTGCCTTGCCGTACCCTCCACTACGGTACCGTCCGAATAAACCTCCGTTAAGTCAAACAATTGATCGTTGGAGCCTCCGATTGCCCGTCCCTGAGAATCGGTCTGCGGAGCAACATCGTCGGTTCGTTTGACGAGCTTTTCCGAACCGTCAATTATTCTGTCTGCACTCTCCCTTGCGGCAGCCTTTACTTCTGCGGAAAAGCCCGCCTGCTGTTTTATATTTTGTTTTTTGTAAGCCTCATTAACCTTACTGTCGGCGATAGATTTCAATGAGCGTGTCGCTGTGGTGCCGGCCTCGTTATCCTTGCCCGAAAAGGCAACAAGGTGCTCTTTAACAGCACTGCCAAAACGGTTAACAGCCTCAACGGCGGCACCCTGCAGTGCCTTTTCTTCTAAGCTTTTCTTTTTCTTTTCATCCATTAAACTTAGTACCCATCATAAATAATTTTTTTCATACATCAAATAATTACTGACCTTTTAATGCCAATTATAGCACATAATTGTGCATAATACAACCGTTATTGATAATAGCTCAAAAGGGTTAACCGATGAGCTTACCCCACATAGCTGTCATAGAACTTTTAGTACAAGATTATCTGCCTCAGGTGCAAGTGAAACGGACCTTATTGCCCTTATGGGACATACTTCTATGGAGGTTGACCGTAAGCATTACATCAATCAAGAAGTAAAGAATTCCTCGACAACGCTTCTGTTGTGTTTGATGACAAGCGTGAGGATAACCTCAAAGAAAAGCTTGTCGAATAACGCAAGGAAAAAGCGGAGTATGCCAAAAAGGTTGGTCAGTTAACCATGCAGGTTGACTGGCACAAAAAAAGTCTGAAGAAATTTGTGGACCTGACTACAAGAGTAAGTTTAGTCAACCCCCTTTTGACGGCTAAAGAAATACCAGCTTCTGTTGGTGCAAAACTGCTTGATATCAATCGTACAAGTATTTATTACAAAGGCTCTCCTGCATCTTAGCATAACAAGTTGATGAACACAGAAATGACCTGTTGACAATTCCCAAGCAAAAGAAATTGAAGCCAAAATAAAGCCTAAAGCACCGTCTAAGGTTAGGGCGCCAAAGCCCCTGTATAATCTTATTTTGGGAAGCACCCTGTCAAGTTTTGCAATCCGTTCGCTAATAAGCTCTGCAATTCCAATCACCAACAGTATGGCAGATATTATTTCAAAATAGCCTATTATAGACTTTGCACAACTCGACTGACCGATAAACAGTAAAATTAAAGAGATAATATATGCTATCCAGCCAAGGTTGGCAGGAATATCGTATGCAATCCAAAGTTTATCAGAGATTTTTGTTTCGTATAATTTCTCCATTTTGTTCCCTCCTTTTTGTTTTTTCTCCGGGGTGCACTATGTAGGTTAGCGAAAGCTAACTATATTTTAACACATAATTTTTAAAAATCAATTTTAAATTGCTGAGGGTTAGAGTGTGTTGTTAATGTAAAATATTAAAAATATCAGTAAATATATCATATGTTTTTATATTTAATACTGTTCTGAAAGATTTCTGCAAAAAAAATTTGTTTATCAAAATCTATTTATTGACAGCTTTTAGTATTATGTGCTATAATCAAAATGCTTGTTGTATTTTTTTGTTAAATTTTTATGGAGGGATATAAATGGTAGACAAACATTTGCGGTCAATTATCAGCTGGATGCTGGTAATTGTAATTGGCAGTTCCATTTGCAATATACCCGTTTTGGCAGATGATGCCAACGAGTCATATTTGCAGGGAAGTGTTCAGGATGATATACAAACAATACTGGACAACTCCTTTAATTGGATTAAACAGAAACGAGCCGATGACGGAAGTTTTGGGGATAATGCAACGATAAACGACACATGTTACGCTGTTGAGGCCCTGTCACTGAACAACTATGACATTAGTGATTCAGTACAATGGTTGAGTAAGGATATATCAACCCAAAATGCGGATACATTATCTCGAAAGTTTGTGGCGACTAAGGATGATGTGTATGTTAATGAACTGGTAAAATTGCAAAATAATGACGGGGGATTTGGGTTAAACTCAAATTATTCAAGCGATAACTTTGATAGCTGTTTAGCTTTGGAGGCGTTAGTATTATTTAATAGCGACAAATACAATGAAGCAATTTATGGTGTAATAGATTACTTGTGTAAACAACAAAATGACGATGGCGGCTGGGGATACAATTCCCTTAATTCGTCAGAGCCTAATCTTACACTAAGGATTGCTTGTTCTGTACTAAGGTTTATGAATAATAATAATATAACATCAGATGTTGTAAATAATCATTTGGATAAAGCAAAAGAGTACTTATCTACAGTGCAATGTAATGATACATCTGAAACTTCTTTTGAAACATTTATGCTAAACAGCATACTGAACCTAGAGTACAATAAAATTTCAGATATACAAGAGTCTGTTAGTGAAATTAAGAAATTGCAAATGGGCGACGGCAGTTTTTATGATAACATATATAATACTAATTTGGTAATTAAGTATTTAAACGGCCTAATTTGCTCCGGAATTAAGCCGAATATAAAGGATTTTAAAATTTCTACGGATAAAAGTAAATTATACTGTAATAAAAGCGCCAAAGTTACAGGTAAATTTTCTATAGCTTATAAAAATACTACAAGCCAAAAATGTAAACTTGTAACAACTGTAAGTGACGGCGGCAATATTAATTTTAGCAAAGAAAAGAATATTGTTCTTTCTGAGAATAACACACAGATGAGTGGCGAAGCATTTTCATTTAGTATTATACCTGAAAAATCTAAGCCGATTACAGTTAAGACAGAGATATTTTATAACGATGAGTTAATAGGTCAGTATGAAAATCTTTTGGATGTAATTGACTCAACATCTAAAGCAGATGTACTTATAATACAAAACAGTCTTCCTTGGCGCTCTAATGCTGCGGAAACAGTGTTAAACAATCTAAATATAGAGTACGACAAAATGACTGCACAGCAAGCAAAAGAAAACGATTTGTCAATATACAGAATGATTTATGTATCAAATGACCAAAACACTGCTTTTTATAACACAATGTATCAAATAAAGCCAAAGTTGGATTCATTTGTATCTAATGGAGGTACTTTGGTATATGGCGTTTGTGATTCCGGATGGGCAGAAGGTATAAGTGAAAAAATAATTCCGGGTGATGTTATGATAGGCGAGGTTGATTATATCTACAATAATTATATTGCCGATCCTACACATCCTATAGTTAATGCAGAGCTTAGTGACGGTATTCCGCTGACGAACGAGCAGCTATACAATAAGTATGCAAGCCATAGATATTTTGATGTAAGTACTTTGCCTGAAAATACTAAGGTTATATTAACAGCAGGTGAAAATAAGCCTACTCTTATTGAATATCCTATCGGAAAAGGTGTTGTAATAGGTTCCACTTTAACCTGGGAGCATAGTTATAACAATAGTTCAAACTGTTTTGGCAGAAGGGCATTTGATGATTTGCTGCTATATGCTTACAATATTGTGTTTGTTGATGAAGATATTAACTTTACTTCAGACATATACACAAACAAAAAGCAGTATTCAACTAACGAGGATGTAAATATCAATTTAAACTGTGGAGTATCGGCATACCAATGTCGAGCTAACGGTATTCTTGAAGTACGGGATAAAGATGGAAACCTTGTTGAAAAGATAGCCGATATTTTAGCTGTTGTATATAAAGAAAAACCGTGGAGCGGTACATACAAATGGAATACCGACAAATATGCATCCGGCGATTATGATGTATCTATTAAGTGGTATTCAACAGAGGACGAATTACTGTACGCTACAAAATCTACTATAAGTATATTACCTAACGGAAATGTAACAAACAATGTTAAAGTAGATAAAAATACCTACAAACCAGATGAAGATGTATATGTTACAGATGTAATTAAAAATTCAAGCACAAATACATTTTTAAATAACCTTTCATTGGAAATTCAAATATCCGATGTATCAAATAGTGGCGGAGTTACATTGTCAAAAATTTTCTCATTGTCACCTGAGGTTGAATATCAATTCTCTGATTATGTTCTTGCCCAAAAGCTGGAACCGGGTAATTATATTGTAAATTCTACGGTAAAGTCCGGAGATAACGCATTAAGCACCAGTCAAACTTCATTTGTAGTTGGAAATTATACCGAGCTTAGTGAAAAATACACAGGTAAAATATCTGTGTCAAAAAAGTCAGACAAAGAGCAGACACTTAATTTCTCAATTAAAAATAACGGAGATGACGGTCAAAACCTGACCTTAAAAGCATTGGTTCTTGATGAAAACGGCCAGCAAGTGGGCTACATAGAAGAGGAAAAGTTTGATCTATCCAAAAAGGAAACAAAAGCCTTTTCTGAGTTATATAACACCGAAGCATTACCTTTGGGTAATTATCCTGTTGTACTTGTTCTGACCACGCAGGACGGAAAGGATATAATGCTTGATGTTAATGGTTTTGAAATTAACAAAATAAACGAGTACGATGTAAAATTTGTAAACGACGACGGAACAGTGCTAAGTGTTCAAAAAATAGCATATGGTAAGTCGGCAATTGCACCTAAGTCACCAAGTAAGGAAAACACTGCTCAATATACTTATAGCTTTAGCGGTTGGGATACTGACTTCAGCCGGGTAACATCGGATCTAACAGTAACCGCAGTATATAGTGCAAAGGTAAACAAATACACGGTAACCTTTGTAGACGACGACGGAACGGTGCTGGATACTCAAGAAGTGGAGTACGGCAAGGCAGCAGTTGCGCCAACCTCTTTTGGCAAGGAAAATACCGAGGAACACACATATATCTTTAGTGGTTGGGATACCGACTTTAGCTTGGTAACATCAGACCTAACAGTAACCGCAGTATATAGTGCAAAGGTAAATAAATACAAAGTAACTTTTGTAGACGATGACGGCACGGTGCTGGATACTCAAGAAGTGGAGTACGGCAAGGCAGCAGTTGCTCCAACCTCTTTTGGCAAGGAAAATACAGAGGAACACACATATACCTTCAGTGGTTGGGATACTGACTTTAGCCGAGTAACATCAGACCTAACAGTAACCGCAGTATATAGTGCGGAGGTAAACAAATACAAAGTAACCTTTGTAGACGATGATGGAACAGTGCTGAATACTCAGGAAGTAGAGTACGGTAAAGCAGCAGTTGCCCCTAAGGACCCTAGCAAAGAGAACACCCCGGACTATATATATACTTTCAGTAAGTGGGATGTTGATTTCAGCTGTGTAACATCAGACCTGACAGTAACCGCAGTATACGATATTGAAAAAGTTGTTAAACCTACAGAGCCTACCAATCAGGCTACAGAAAGCACAGAACCTGTAACAGCACCAACAGAAACACAGCAAAAAACTGAGCCTGTTACCCAACCGGCAGAAACAAATACGCAACCGACTGCACCTACATCGCCAAGTACAACTCCGGCTTCAACGCCTGCAGCGGTTAATGAGAATACAGTAGAATCTAATGGAAAATCGTTAATTCAAACAGGATTCAATAAAACCAATATTGTGATTCTTTTAAGTGTATTTATAGTAACAGGTTGTGTTATTCGCAATTTGAATAGACGAAAAAAGGATAGACAAAAAAGCGGAACAGGTAATGATTCGGAATAACAGAATAGAGAATGAGGTTAACAATGATTAAAAAATTATTGAAAAAATCCACAGCGCTAACATTGATTGTTACTTTAATGTCATCAACAATTAGTTTTTGCTTAAGCGGTTGCAATGCCAACAGCAGTGTAAATCTCAGCAATATATATACGCCAACATACAGTGATACACTACTGGAAGAGAATGGCAACAAATTAGTTGATGCATATAGTGATTTTAATAATGCATTGGGCAGTGGAAATGTAACAGAAATAAAAAAACTAGGTGCATCACTGAAAGAATCAGTAGAAGAGCTTGTTACAAGCATTAATGACTACAACAATGAAACTCGGCAAAACATTTCCGATGCTGATCAGACAATAGTTAAAAGACAAGATGATTTTACAACAAATTTAGAAAGTAAATCAAACGAACTTGTTGCGGCTGTTGACGCTGTATTAAAAAACGCTGACAACCCTAAAAGTGCTGAGTACAAAGAAAATGTAGAAATAATATCTAAAGCTTTTGCTCAAGATAATATATCAACTACAAGTAATGACTTTCAGTCAAATGCAATAAAAAGCGTAGAGCCAAAGAGCAAAGAAATAAATAGCTTTGAGGCATATACCAAAAACAGCATTGAGGCTGTGGGAACATCACAGCCTAATGACAGCTCTCTGGAATTTACAGATGAAACACAGCTTACCGATGAAATGAAAGCGTTGGCTGATGAGCTGAAAACACCGCTGAATGTGTATTCATACATAAAAAACAAAGTAAATTACGAATGCTATTCAGGCTCACGAAAAGGCGCGGTAGCAACCTTTGAAAGTAATGCGGGTAATGATGTTGACCAGGCAAGCTTACTAATTGCGATGCTCAGATATTTAAAATATCCGGCAAAGTATGTTACAGGTAAGGCAGTTATAGACGCAAATCAGGCAATGAAGCTAACATCTGCCGAAGATATAAAATCAGCAGGAACAATTTTAGCCTCATCCGGACGACCTGTAACGGCACTTATTACAGGCGGCAAAACTGTTGGATTTGTAGTGGAGCAAACTTGGGTAGAAGCATGTGTACCATATACTGATTATAGAGGTGCAGGAAACAACTCCGGCGATAAGATGTGGGTTGCGCTTGATACCAGCGTAAAGGAATATACAAGAGTTAAGGGATTATATGACGATCTTGAAAAGTTTGGATTGTCAGAAGATGATTTATCAATTTCAGCAACTACAACCGATGCCGATGTTAATAAATTATATGACAAGCTTACTAAAATCGAAGAAGAACATTCAGGTGAAGGGGTTGTTTTAAATACAAGAAAAATTGTAGAAGAGTCCCTTACATATCTTCCTCTTTCCCTGCAATATTCTGTTGAATCAATTACAAAAGAGTACAACGCCATAGATGAAAACCAATGTGACAGCATTGAATTTATAATTGATGGTGAGAAAATCTCAAAGCTGAAAGCTCTGGACATATACAGCAAAAGGCTTGTAATTGAATATGCCCCTGAAACAAAAAGTGATGAAGAGATAATAGCAAAGTACGGTTCAATCTTTGAAGTGCCTGCATATTTGGTTAAGATGGTACCGCAGCTAAAGCTTGACGGTGAGGTTGTGGGAACAGGCCCGGCAGTAACGCTTGGTTCATCACAAACCTTTAAAATGAATGTATATTCTGAGGGCAAAACAAATGTTGTAACTAATCCAATAACAGCAGGCTCTGTTTATCAAATAACAGAGGATATGCAGAATATAACATCGGCCGAAATCACAAAGGCTATGGACGAGGCTAAGAGTATATCCGGCAGCGTAAATACAGACAATGTTTATTCGGATGAATATTTAGGAAAAATTCTTGACTTTGCAGGAAAGACATATTATGCTCAAATAGATATATCAAATTCTTTACTTGCCGAAAAAGAGAATATTTCTTCGACCCGTTCACTTAGTGTGGGAATGACAGGCTATAGTGTTAGAACAAGCAGTATGTTTAACACAACCGTGGGAATAAACGAGGGTAGTCTGTATATAGATATAGACCTAAATTTAGTGTCGGCTGTAAGCAGAAACGGTGACAAAGACAGTGAGTACACATTCGTAAGTACTTCCGGAGTAATATCCTCATATTACGAAAGCCTCATTTGGGAAGAAGTAACCGGTGAAAAAGGTATATCAACAATTTCATTGTTAAATACCGCAATGCAGGAAAAACAGTCACTGTTAATGCTGTCATCTGCAAACTTTGAAAAAGAAAAATCAAAGCTAAATGCAGATAGCGATACAATGCGTGAAATTACTAATGCGGTAAATTCGGGTAAAATAGTAACCATACATTCTGATAAGCTGACAGTTGATGAATGGGAGGGTTACGGATACATAATAACCGACCCGAAAACAGGCGGAGCCGCATATATGATTTCCGGCGGACTTAGCGGTGGTTCAACCTCCGGCAAAGTTACGCTTGCATATCTTGTTGACATAGGCTTTGCAATAGCAGACCTTATACAGGTAATTAATATGATACCGACAATGCTTTCAGCTTTTGCAGTCGGAGGAGTAGTAGGTATTGTACTGGGCGTAATAGTAGCGTCAATAATGACAGCTTTGGTTATTGCGGCGATTAGTGACTATATTTCGTCCATTCAGCTTATGACAGCATATATGAATGGTGACGAAGAGGCCGGAAAGCAGTTAATAACAAATGCATACTTCAATGTTGGATTTGGAGTAGGCGGTGCGTTGCTTGGCGGTGTAGCTAAACGAGCAGTAAAGTTTGTAGCTAAAAACAAAGTGGTTAAAGCACTGGGTGAAGAGTTAGCTGAAAAGCTGTTAAAGAAAACCGCAGACCCAACAGATTTAACCAAGATGTTAAAGAAGTTGAAAAAAAGCGATATCTCAAACGACACAATAAAAGCCTTTATTGAAAGCAGTGACGACGCATACGAATGGTTAGCTAAAAAATCATCACTAGGCCTGTCAGACGAGCTGTTGACTAAATTTATGTCAATAGGCGATGAATATCTCTCTTATTCTGACGACCTAATAAAGGCAATGGGCAAGTCCAAAGGTAATGTGGACACTATGATTAAAATGGTGTCTGACTATGGCAGCACAGCAGAAAAGGCTATTGTAAAGTCGGGTGATTACGCTGTAGATATATACCAACGCTTTGGTCAAAAAGGTCTAAAGGCTGTGTCAAACTACGGTGGAGACGCCGTAATGCTTATCAACCGCCACGGCAGTGATGTAATAGATATAATCAACACCTACGGCAGTAGTGCTGTTAGAGCTGTCGAAAATCACGGTGATGACGCAATAAAGCTCATTAATCGCCATGGCAGTGATGTAATAGATATAATTAACACCCACGGCAAAGATGGAATAAAAGCTGTAAAAAATTACGGTGATGATGCTATAACACTTATTAATCGCCACGGTAGTGATGTAATAGATATAATTAACACCCATGGTAAGGATGGAATAAAAGCTGTAAAGAATTACGGTGATGATGCCATAAAGCTTATTAACCGCCATGGTAATGATGTAATAGATATAATCAACACCCACGGCAAAGATGGAATAAAAGCTGTAAAGAATTACGGTGATGACGCAATAAAGGCGGTAAAAAAGGGCGTAGATCCAACCAATATTAATAAGCTTGCAGATGATTTGGGAATAAAACCGGATTCATACGGAAGACGAGGAATAAAGAATGATAAAGCCGCACAACAGGTTCTAAATTCTCAGTTTACCGCAAAGAAAATAGCATCTACAAAAAGTTTTACCGATACATATGGCAGTATAGCAAAAAGCAATGGCTTTAAAACAGCTAATGAATTTAAATCAGCTACTATGAAGACCTACGACGAGTTGGAGGCACTGGGTACATTAGATAATATAAAAGCTATGAGAAATGCTATACCTGACCCTAATGATGCTACAGTTATGCAAAAGGTTGTTGCCCCTAAAATAGCTATGGAGTATCTGTCCGGCGATAGAACAACTATTACCGGTTCGGTTGCAAAATTTTCAGATACCCAGGGCCTGAAGACATATACTGATGTATACAACGGTCTAAGGTTAGATTACACGGGCGAAAATCCATTTGCCGATCCGGGAACGAAAGATGCCACAATGTATGCAATAAGGTTTACTTCTGGTCAGACTGAAGAAAAAATTGCAAAATCAGTAAGGAGCAGTGAGCTTGGCAACCTAGGTTGGAAATACCCATATACAGGTACAGGCTTTATATCGTCAGCGTCAAAGCTGGATATTGGTACTAAAAAACCGTATAGTATACTAGAGCAGGGAAAAACTGTAATTCCTGAGTATGTTGCAAGAAATATTGATGACGGTGTTGCTTTGAAAAAAGGTGCGGAAATGTACAAAATAACAGACAGCGGCGAAGAAATACTGTATGCGATATTTGATAAGGAACAAAAGCACTTTACAAGGATAGGTGAATAACATGATAAGAAAAGGATATCATTGTAAATATAAAAACAAAGTCTTTATGTGTGATTATGATGATTCGACTGTTTCACTAAGATCGAATGACTACGAAGATGTACGAAATAGGGGATTTGAAGATAACCCATACTATGGACAAAAACCCTACTACTGGCAGACTAAGTATCGCAAAATTGTGCCTTTAAAAGAAGTTGAATGGTTTTGTAACATATATAATGTTGGAAAGTATAAGGGACGACAAGTTGGCGTAATTCGTGAAACGGATACAGAGTATGTTATAACTTCAGGATTTGTTTCAGAGGGTGAGCAGTTGTTTACAAAGGAGAATGGATTTGAACAAGTAGACAGATATTTGTTTGAGGGGAAGGTGCCTAAAAGTGAGGTAACCGATATGGTAGAAATAAAAGAACCTATAAACAAAGAATTAAAAGCACCGGACGACTGGAACTTTTAAGTAGCTTATCTTTTAATCCCAAAACTTAAAGTGTAACCACTTTAACAATGAAGCAGAGCATACTTTCGTAAGGCAGTTAAAAGTCCGGAGTGTATACTCTGCTTTTGTTTTACACAAATATATTTAATGAATTAGTATATAGTGTGGAAATGCAACATAATAAGTGTTATATTTATAATTACAGTATTTGACTATGCTTCAAAATGCTTTAAAAAATTAGGAGATTGATAAATGATGCTAAGAACAGGATATTATTGTAAGTACAGAGGGAAAATATATAGTTGTTCTCTGGGGCCTACAGAGGCTTTGTTACGGTCACACGACATAGAGGATTTAGAAAAAAACGGTTTTAAAAAAAATCCTTATTATGGAAAAAACAAATTTAGTGATGTTGGGAAATACATTAAGGAAGTACCTAAAAAAGAAGTTGAATGGTTTTGCAGAATAGGAAATCGGGGAAAATATAAAGGAAGAAGAGTTGGCATAATAGGCGAAACAGATACAGAGTATGTTATAACTTCAGGATATGTTTCAGAGGGTGAGCAGTTGTTTACAAAGGAGAATGGATTTGAACAAATAGACAGATATTTGTTTGAGGGCAAGGTGCCTAAAAGCGAGGTAACCGATATGGTAGAAATAAAAGAACCGATAAACAAAGAATTAAAAGCACCGGACGACTGGAATTTTTAAGTAGCTTATCCTTTAATCCCAAAACCTAGAGAGCAATCACTTTAACAATGAAGCAGAGCATACACTCCGGACTTTTAACTGTCTGAAGTGTATGCTCTGCATTTTTTGTTGGTCTGATGTATTATAAGAAATTTATATTTTTATCCAACCTTATCCGCCGAGCCTGTGTCTAATCATACCATATAAGAATCAAGATCTGCCTTTGAGCCTGTTATAATCCTTATACAGACCATCTCTTGTTTCAGAAATTGCAGTGGTACATTTTTCTGCCTCCGGTGTAAAGGACAAGCCTTCAACATTGACAATAATTATTACTACAATTTACTACAAAAAAGTCTAAATATACAGGCATATAATATTCACCGCAAGTGCGGCTATGCAGGCAAAGACCGCTACGGTAAGTAAGCTTTTTTCTCTGAATGCCAATACGCAGGCAACTATTAGTCCGGCAACAGCCGATGAATAATTTCCGGTAGAAAAAATTATAGCCGGAAAGGTCATTGCTCCCAGTACGGCATAGGGGATGTAGTAGAGAAAGCTTTTGATAAATGTATTGGTTATTTTACCTTTAAAAATTACAAACGGCAGCATTCTTATGAGGTATGTAACGCCGGCCATAATTATAAGGTAGATAAAAAAGCTTTTAATTTCCATCGGCTTTCTCCTCCTTAACAGGGAAGAATATTGCCCCTGCCACTGCGGCTATAACTGCACATATTATTATAACAAAGCCGCCTGAAACACTGTTTAAAAGAGGCAGCCACTTGAAGCAGCAGCTTAGCAAAACAGAAATAATTACCACAGCCATAATTGCTTTGTTTTTTCGTGCCGGCGGAAGTATTATAGCTATAAACATACCATATATTGCTATATTAAGTGCACTGCGTATAATTTCGGGCAGCAGCTGACCTGCCGCAGCGCCAAGCAGTGTACCGCTGCACCAGCCAAGCACCGGCAGGCTTATTAAGCCGTACATATATGTATTGCTTACATCATTTGGTGAGCCCATAGCTACTGCAAAAATTTCATCTGTTATGCCAAAGGCAATTAAAAATCTATGTATCCCTCTAATTGAGGGGTCGGTCTTTTGCGAAAGGGAGAGGGACATAAGGGAATAGCGTATATTGATTATAAATTGTGTGCATGCCATTTCAAACCAAAGTCCTGCCCCTGCCGTCATTATGTCAAGTCCTGCAAACTGACCTGCCGAGGTAACATTTGTAAGGGAAATTAATACAGCCTGCCACCAACTCATACCGCCGTTTACAGCCTGAAGTCCAAAGGTGAATGATACCGACAGGTACCCCAACGCAATGGGGATACCGTTTTTTAGTCCGTTTTTAAAATCTTCCATTTTATATTACTGTTAATATTCCTACTGATTTTAAGAAAAGCAACACAAGCATTGCCGGAGCAACAAATTTAATCATTATAGTATAGAGCCTTTTCCTTCCCATTTTATTGCCGTTTTTTTCCACCTCGTCAATAACGGTTTTAGGCTTAACTATCCAACCGATTAATACGCAGGTGCCTATAGCTACTATTGGCATAAGAATGTTGTTGCTTACATAGTCCATTATATCCAACAGCTGACCGGTTGCTCCGTTTGGCAGCGACGCCTCAAAATACATTATATTGTAGCCTAAGCATACCAAAATTCCAACAACCAAGGCAATTATGCCCTCTATACTTGCCGACTTTACTCTGGACAGCTTAAAGTTATCCATTAGGCTTGACACTACAGCCTCCATAACAGATACAGCACTTGTTAGGGCTGCAAATAACACCATTGCAAAGAACAAACAGCCAATAATGTTGCCGACAAAGCCCATTGCGGCAAATACCTTTGGCAGAGATATAAACATCAGGCTTGGACCTGATGCGTCCATACCCTCAATGCCCGAGAATGTGTACACAGCAGGAATAATCATAACTCCGGCTAAAAATGCAACAACTGTGTCAAATATTTCTATTTGGTTAATTGATTTATTAAGGTTAGCATCGTCACGCACATATGAGCCGTAGGCAATCATAATACCCATAGCGACGCTTAAGCTAAAGAAAAGCTGTCCCATTGCGTCAAGCAGTGTTGAGAAAAAGCTTTTAACGGTAAGGCCCGAAAGGTTAGGAATAACATAAACCTTTAAACCATCAAGACCTGTTCGTGTAGCACCGTTTGAATCAGTATGGCTAAGTGTAAGCGAGAATACAGCTATTGCCACTACCAGTAGCAGCAAAGCCGGCATAATAACCTTTGAAAAAGATTCTATACCCTTGTTTACTCCACGGAATACTACAAAGGCAGACGCACCCAAAAATAATATTAACATTACTATAGGCTCAATATCGCTTGTAATAAACGAGGTAAAGTAGTTGTCGGCTGCCACTGCTGTGCCTTGGCCTGTTAAATATGCTAAGAAGTATTTCAGTACCCAACCGCCTATTACACAGTAATATGGCATTATAATAACAGGTACTAAGCAGGCAACCACGCCAAGCCATTTCCACTTTTTCTTGAGCTGACCATAAGCCGTAAGGGGACTTTGCTTAGTTTTTCTGCCTATTGCAATTTCAGTTGTCAGCAGTGTAAAGCCAAAGGTTAGTGCCAGTATAATATACAGCACCAGGAACAGACCTCCGCCGTCCTTAGACGCAAGATAAGGGAACCTCCATATATTTCCCAAGCCCACTGCACTGCCGGCCGCTGCCAAAACAAAGCCAAATGAGCCCTTAAAAGAGTTTCGTTTCAGATGTTTTTCCATTTTTTCCTCCTTGTGTTAGAGCATAAACCGACAAAAAGAATAGGAATTTGCTCATTAATTTTTTATAAATAGTTTCTTCATATCGTGTTAATATTACCATAAAAACATACATTGTACAACAATAAAAATAAATAATTTATTTAATATGGAAATAATTACCGGAGTTGATTTATTAGCATATAGTATGTGTATACACATACTGACAATTGGGCTGTAAATAATCCGCTTATTAAATAATTTTACACATAAAGCACAGCCTGCAAAAATCCAATTGGTTGTGCCTGCCGGTACACCCTTCTTTCTTTGAATCAAAGGGTATGGCATTCTGTGGGAAAAAACCTCTGCTGTTTTTTCTGTGAGGGAGGATGTCGGGAGAGGGTGCCAAAGCATTTGCGTTGTTTTTTCTTAAAACAGACGGCTCCCTTTGTGCAAATTTCCGCAGGCTTAGGCAGAGAGTGCCGACTAAGAGCAGTGCAGATAATACTATTTTTTTCTTATAAATAATGTAAGAAAAAACGCCTATTATTCTTTTAAGGCTCTAACAGCATATATTTAGAATAAAGAGAATCATTCTAAAAAAGGCAGTACCTCAACTGCACCATTTCTGCCTTTTCAAAAACGACAAAATGGTGCAGTATGAAAACCCTGATTTTTGGCTTGTTTATCGCAGAAATTAGGGCTAAAAAGAGCCTGAAAACCCCCGACCTATGGGAAAGTAGGGGGGGAATGACCTTTGCTGACTAACGGAGGTAAAAATATTTTATGAATAATGACAACACAGGCAAGCACAGCCAAAAAGAAATAATTTACGACTACAGCAGGCCGACTAAAAATGCCTATGACCGATAACTGTATTAGGCGGTGTTATGGTATTGTTAGCTTTAGCAGAAGGGGCGGCAGCTATTTATAGCCGGTGAGCTTTTTTGCTTATAAGGGCTTTCAGCCTTCCAAAAAATTATGTTCTCGGTCAGCTAGGTATATTCATAGGCTTATCGCTGTTCTGCTATAAAAGCTTATATATACGGTGCAAAGAAGCAGCGGCAGCTCAACAAATTTTAAATATTGCAATATCTATGTATATTATAGACACAGACGGCTATTTGTGATAGAATACAAAATATATTGAATAATTAATTATTTGTTGTGCAGTAATGAGCAAAATACAGGTAAATTTATTTGGTGGGTATTTAATATGGAGTTGAGACGATATGCAAAAAAGAAACCGAAGGCTGTTAAGCTCAAAGCTTAATAAATACATTGTCCCCGGAATAATGATGTCCCTTGCGTTGCAACTTGGGAATATTGTTGATACTATTTTTGTAAGTAATTTTATTGGTGTTGACGCTATGTCGGCTATTACGGCAAGCCTGCCGGTTGAAACAATAATCCAGCTGGCGGGGTACTGCCTTGGTATAGGCGGTTCAATAGCTGTAGGCATAATGCTTGGCAGGCGAGATACAGAAAATGCGTCAAAGCTTTTTTCGGCAACTCTTGTTGTTACTGTTTTAGTTGGATTGATTTTTTCTGCCCTGTCGTTCTTCATTGCCGAGCCTGTAGCGAAAATGCTTGTTTCCGGCAGTGGTTTATTTCACTATACAAGGGACTATATTTTTATAAGCCTGCTTGGTGCTCCGGTTATTGGCGTGGGCTTAATGATGATAAGCTACCTTGGTGCAGAAAATCATCCCGAGCTTGCGTCTGCTTATTTAATAGCCGCCAATGTTATAAACCTTGTATTGGATTATATATTTCTTAATTTCACTCCAATGGGCATAGCCGGTGCGTCGCTTTCTACAGTTCTTGGCTTCCTTATTGCAATGGTTGTATTTGTTTTTTATGCTCGTTCAGATAAGCGAAATATTAGCTTTGTTCGACTTAAGCTAAAGGATTTTGCAATTATAAAGGAGGCAGTTGTTACAGGCTTGCCAATGCTGGTTTTTATGGCAACTAACTTTGTAAAAGCACTGGGAATAAATATGATTATAATAAATCTTATTGGTGATGACGGTCTGGCGGTATTTACCGTTTGCGATAATGTTCTTATGATAGTGGAAATGTTTGTAGGAGGCATTATAGGTGTTATTCCGAATGTAGCCGGTGTACTTTATGGCGAAAAGGATTATGTGGGACTTCGTGTTTTGTGCAACAAGATGCTTAAATACAGCTACATAGTTCTTGCTGTGCTGTTTGTGCTTATGATGACATTTACAGAGCAGATAGCTATAATGTTTGGCAGTGACGGCGGCGAGCTTGGCGTACAAATGGTAAATTCACTGCGTATATTTGCGTTCTGTGTTGCTCCGTATCTTTGGAATAAATTTATAATCAGTTATTATGAGTCTATTGAAAAAACAACAATTGCAAGCCTTGTTACTTTTTTGGAGAATGCACTTGTGGTTTTGCCTGCAACACTTGTGGGAATACTTATATGGAAGCAGCTTGACGGAATCGGTATAGACGGTATTGCCGTTGGTTTTGTTGCTTCCGAAGCAATAACCGTACTTGCGGCCTATATTTTCAGAAAGATAAAATATAAACATTCATCCTTCTATATTGTCCCAAAGGAAAATCCGGGCATAAACCTTGATTTTTCAATTCAGAGTACAATGGACGAAGCACAAAGGGTGCATAAGGAAATTATAAGCTTCTGTGCAGAAAATAATATTCCTAACAGCAAGGCAAACCTTGCCGCTGTTTGTGCCGAAGAAATGACAGTGAATATTATTAAGTTTGGAGGTAAGTCCTCAAACTGGATTGATATCAGCCTTTGCCTAGAGGGTGATTTACTTCGTCTTAGAATAAGGGATAACGGTATCAACTTTAATCCGCTTGACTATGAAAATGACAGCAATGAATTTGATATACACGGTATAGAGCTTGTTAAGAAAATATCTAAATCTATGAGTTATATTCGTGCTATAGATATGAACAACACAATAATAACTTTTTAGGAGTGATTAAAAATGTCAGCAATAAATGATACACGGTTTGACTTTGATTTTCGACCGGTAACGAAGCTTTTTGAGGAGCAGGTAAGCCTTAATCCCCACAAAACTGCCGTTATATCCGGCGGCGAAAGCCTAACATATACACAGCTTAACGAAAGAGCAAACAGGATTGCAAATTCGTTGATTGAAAAGGGTGCAGGCCGTGAAAAGCTTGTAGGGGTTATGCTGGAACGCTGCTGCGATTTCTACTCTGTAAGACAGGGCATTTTAAAGTCCGGCAGTGCCTTTGTAGTAGCGGCTCCGGATTACCCTGATGACAGAGTGGAGTATATTTTTGAAGATTCGCAGGCAATGCTTGTTATTACAACAAGCGATATTGCAGAAAAACGCAAGGAGCTTTTTTCTAAGCTGAAATGTGAAGTGCTTCTTCTGGATAAGCTTCTTGAAAATAAGAACACGGCAAACCCGAATGTAGAAATAAAGGAGCATGACCTTTGCTATTGCATATATACATCAGGCTCAACAGGAAAGCCAAAGGGAGTTATTATTGAGCATATTAATCTTGCCAATTTTGTAAACCCAAACCCTAAAAACGGTGAGCTTTTAGGGTTTACAGAGCGAGGAACAGTGGTTCTTGCAATGGCGGCAATGACCTTTGATGTATCTATTATGGAGGAATTTATTTCGCTGACAAACGGTCTTACAGCAGTTATAGCAAGTGATGAAGAAATTCTAAACCCGCTTATGCTTGGCGAGCTTATTATAAAAAACAATGTGGATGTAATGGCAACAACCCCTACATATGTTTCAAACATAGTGGATTTGCCACAGCTAAGGGCTGCTATATCGCAAATAAAGGTGTTCGACTTTGGCGCAGAGGCATTTCCGCCGGCACTTTACGATAAGCTTCGTTCGGTAAACCCTAACGCCTATATTATGAACGGCTACGGCCCTACCGAAGCAACTATAAGCTGTACAATGAAGGTAATTGACAGCAATAGAAAAATCACTATAGGCGTGCCTAATTCAAATGTAAAAGCTTATATTGTTGATAAGGATAACAAGCCTTTGCCTGACGACGAAAGCGGCGAGCTTGTTATTGCAGGTTTAGGCGTAGGCAGAGGATATGTTAATCTTCCTGAGAAAACCGCCGCCGTATTTATAGAGCTTAACGGAGAGAGAGCATATAAAACAGGCGACCTTGCAAAAATAAATGAAGACGGCGAAATAGAATTTTTGGGCAGAATAGACAACCAGATTAAGCTGCGTGGCCTTAGAATAGAATTAGGTGAGATTGAAGAGGTAATAAACAGCTTTAACGGCGTGCTGACAAGCGTTACAGTGCCTGTTGATAATAAATATCTTTGCTGTTATTTTACGGCTGACCGTAAAATCAGCCCTGATGAAATTATTGCTTACGCTTCAAAATCACTTGCACATTATATGGTGCCGGAGGTATTTATTCAGCTTGAAAAAATGCCAATGACGCAAAACGGAAAAATTGATAAAAAGGCGTTGCCAAAGCCTGTTGCACAGCCTGAAAATCTTAAAGAGCCAAAAACACAGATGCAGAAAAAGATTTTTGATATTGTTGCAAAGGTGGTGGGCAATGACTTTTTCGGAATTGATACCGAGCTTTACAGGGCAGGCTTGTCCTCCGTAAGTGCAATGAAGCTTTGTATTATTCTTTCCGATGAATTTGGTGTAACAATTAAAACAGGGGACATTCACGATAATAATACGGTTGAAAAGCTGGAAAATTACATAAAGCTTGCACCGAAAATCAGAACATATGAAAAACGAGATGTATATCCTCTTACAGGCTCGCAAAAGGGTATATTTGCAGAGTGCAGTAAAAATCCGGACAGCACCGTATACAATATTCCTTTCCTGTTTAAGCTGGATTCAAATATAGATACAGAAAAGCTTTCTAATGCCATTACCAACACAGTAAAGGCACACTCTTACCTGCTTACAAGGGTATTTTTAGATGATAACGGCGAAATGGTGCAAAGCCCTTGTAATGAAGAATTTATACCGAAAATTATAAAACTTACAAACGAAGAATTTAATTCTGTCAAAAATAATCTTGTTCGTCCGTTTAAGCTTGAAAAAAGCCGCCTGTTCCGTGCCGAGATTTATGTAACCGAGGACAAAAAATATCTTCTTACAGATTTCCACCATATTATTGCAGACGGAAACTCCTATGATATAATTTTTGCAGATATAAATAAATCCTATTTAGGTGAAGAGCTTGAAAAGGAAGCCTATACAGGCTTTGACGCCGCACTTGACGAGGAACAGCAGATTAAGGACGGTAAGTATAAAAAAGCCGAAAAATATTTTGACAGCATATTTGACGGGCTTGAAACGGAGTCGCTTCCGCTTCCTGATAATTCAGGGGAAAAACCTGAAAAGGGTTCTACAGAGATGCGTATAAGAATTTCGGAAAATAAAATTCTTTCCTACTGTGACAAGCTCGGTGTTACACCAAATACCCTGTTTACAGGTCTGTTTGGTATTCTTATGACTAAATATTCAAATTCCGACGACAGCCTTTTTGCTACAATTTATAACGGCAGAAATGATTCAAGACTTGAAAATACAGTGTGTATGCTTGTTAAAACGCTTCCGGTTTATTGTTCGTTTGAGAATAAAACGACTATACAAGCATATATGAGCAAGCTATCCCAACAGCTTGTATCGTCAATGGCTAATGATATTTTCCCATTTTCAGATATTTGTGCTAAATACGGGCTTAATTCTGACCTTGTTTTTGCATATCAGGCAGAGCTTAGTGACGATTACCCAATAGGCGATACTGTAGCTAACGGCATTGACCTTTCACTGGATATGCCGAAAATGCCGCTGCTTATTCAGGTAAGGGATTATAACAACGAGTATGTACTTACAGCCGAATATCGCAGTGATATGTACAGCAGGGCTTTCGTAGACGAAATTCTTGAAGCATACGAGGCGGCAATGTCCTCAATGCTGAAATCAAAGTATATTTCAGAAATTTCAATTATTTCAGAAAATGCACTTAATAAAATAGCCCAATTTAACAGTACAGAAAGTGAGTACGACAGGCAAAAGACAATATCAGATGCATTTGCTGATATTGTTAAGGCAGAGCCTGACAATACAGCAGTTGTATTTAAAGACAGGAAATACACATATAAAGAGCTTGACGAAATAAGCGACAGGCTTGGAAAGCATATATTGTCAATGGGTATTGGTAAAGAAGATGTTGTAGCAATTCTTATTCCTAGGTGCGAGTTTATGGCTATTGTACCCTTTGGTGTAATTAAAGCCGGGGCGGCATATCAGCCCCTTGACCCAACATACCCTAAGGACAGACTTATGTATATGCTTGAGGATTCCACCGCAAAGCTTCTTATTGCAGACAGAGAGCTTTTGCCATTGGTTGACGGCTTTAAGGGCAAGGTGCTGTTTACTGATGAAATTATGCAGCTTGAGGACAAAAATATTGAGTTAAAAAAGCCCGGTCTGCACGATTTATTTATCCTTTTGTACACATCGGGTTCAACAGGTGTACCAAAGGGCTGTATGCTTGAATATGGCAATATTACGGCTTTCTGCCATTGGTATAAGAAATATTATGATGTAGATTACAATACCAAATTAGCGGCATATGCCTCCTTTGGTTTTGACGCATCTATGATGGATATTTACGGTGCTTTGGCAAACGGTGCAGAGCTTCATATTATTCCCGAGGAAATCCGTCTTGACCTTATTGCGCTTAATAATTATTTTGAATCAAACGGTATTACACATGCCTTTATGACAACCCAGGTGGGCAGACAGTTTGCTATGGGAATTGACTGCAAGAGCCTTAAATATCTGTCAGTAGGCGGCGAAAAGCTTGTACCTTGCCAACCGCCGAAGAATTTTAAGCTTATAAACGGCTACGGCCCAACAGAAAATACAATCTTTACAACTGTTTTTGAGGTTGATAAATATTACAATAACATACCTATAGGTAAAGCACTTGACAATGTGAAGCTTTATGTAGCCGATAAATTCGGTCATATTCTGCCTTGCGGTGCTTGCGGAGAGCTGATGATAGCCGGTTATCAGGTTTCAAGAGGTTACTTGAATAAGCCAGAAAAAACTGCCGAGGTTTATACGAAAAATATTTATGATGATACAGAGGGCTATGAAACTATGTATCATTCGGGAGATATTGTAAGATACCTTACAGACGGCAATATTCAGATAATCGGCAGAAAAGACGCACAGGTTAAAATAAGAGGCTTTAGAATAGAGCTTTCTGAGGTTGAAGAGGTTATAAGAAGATATACGGGCATAAAGGATGCAACGGTAGTTGCCTTCGATGAGCCGACAGGCGGAAAATACATTGCCGCATATATTGTGTCTGACAGCAGGGTAGATATAAATTCTCTTAATGATTTTATAAGAGAAACAAAACCGCCTTATATGGTGCCTGCCGTAACAATGCAAATTGACAAAATACCTCTTAACCAAAACCAAAAGGTAAATAAAAAGGAGCTTCCAAAGCCGGAGAAAAAGGCAGAGGAAATTATTAAGCCTGAAAATGAGGTTCAGCAAAAAATATTTGACTGTGTTGCTGACGCACTTGGTCACACGGAGTTTGGTATAACCTCGGATATTTACTATTCGGGACTTACTTCAATCAGTGCAATCAGACTGAACATATTGCTTTCAAAGGCATTTGATATAGTAATCAAAACATCGGATATAAAGAATAATCCTACCGTTCAAAAGCTTGAAAGGTTTATTGCAGGTGCAGGAAAGAGCCAAAAGAGAGAGGTTCGTGAAATTTATCCGCTGACGAATACCCAGGAGGGTATTTTCATTGAGTGTACCGCAAATATGGGTACAACAATTTATAATATTCCGTACCTGTTGAAGCTGGGCAAGGGTGTTGACCTTGAAAAACTTGCAACGGCTATTGATAAAACAGTTGAGGCCCACCCATATTTGAAAACCCGTCTGTTTATGGACGACGACGGAAATGTTATGCAAAGACGGAACGACAGCCTTAGCTATAAAACTCCGATAATTGATGAAATGAACAGAGCAACCCTTGTTCGTCCGTATATGCTCTTTAATGAACAGCTTTTCAGGTTTGAGCTTTACAGGACAGTCAGCGGAAATTATTTGTTCCTTGATATTCACCATATAATTGCCGACGGTACTTCCCTTGCAATTATTATCAACGATATAAACAGAGCCTACGCAGGCGAAAACCTAAAGGCAGAGGAATATACCTCCTATGACCTTGCCCTTGACAACAGTGACGCTCTAAAAAGTGATGTATATAAAAATGCAGAAAGCTATTATAAATCCGTATTTGAAAACGCAGGCGGCAGTAATAATTTCTACCCTGATAAAGAAGGCTCTGCCCCTGCGGCGGAGAATTTCAGAAAGGAAATTTCTGAAATTTCAGTTCAGGCAGTAAGGGCTTTCTGCAAAAAGAGCGGAATTACCGAAAATGTATTCTTTATTTCTGCCTTTGGTCTTACACTTGGTAAATACAATTTTAAGGATAAAGCTGTTTTCACTACAATTTATCACGGCAGAAATGATTCAAGGCTTTCCGAAACGGTGGGTATGCTTGTAAAGACACTGCCTGTTTACTGTGATTTTTCCGGAAGTACAAAGGATTATCTTGCAGGCGTTCAGGAGCAGCTTATTGGCTCAATGAATAACGACATATACTCCTTTGCACAAATAAGCCGAGAATTTAATATTAAGGCTGACGCAATGGTTGTTTATCAGGGAGATAACTTTGAGTTTGATACAATAGGCGGAGAGTTTGCAAGTGAGGAGCCTGTTCAGCTTAATGCGGCAAAGGCACCTGTTTCTGTAAGTATTTCTATTGAAAGAAATAAATTTGTCTTTGAGATTGAATACAGAAGCGATATGTACCGTGAGGAAACTGTCAAATATCTTGCAGACAACCTTGTAACCTCGGCAAAGGGTCTTCTAAGTGCCTCTAAGCCAACGGATATAAGGCTTATGTTTGAGGAAGAAACAAAGATGATTGATAATCCTGAGCATATAGGCAAAACCTTTGTTGATTTGTTCAGAGAAACAGTGGCAAAATATCCTGACAGACCTGCTGTAAGAGATGAATTTGGAGAGCTTACCTACAAGGAGCTTGACAGAATGTCGGACTATGTTGCACAAAAGCTTACGGAAAAAGGCTTTGGCAGGGAAAAGGTAGCAGGTATTCTTTGCGGAAGAACAAAGGATTTCACTGTTGGGTATATTGGTGCAATGAAGGCCGGCGGAGCATATGTTCCTCTTGATCCGGAATATCCGCAAAGCAGAATTGAATATATGCTTAAGGATTCCGGAGCAGAAAATCTTATTGTAGTAAGCAAGTACCGTGAGCTTGTGGGCTTCTACGATAAAAATGTAATTTGTCTTGACGATGTAGCTAAGGAGTCACAAAACTTTAAGCTTTCTGCTAAGCTTACGCCGCCTGCCCCTGAAAATCTTGCTTATATGATTTATACATCAGGCTCAACAGGCAAGCCAAAGGGAGTTATGCTTGAACACAGAAATTTAATGAATTTAATTGAGTATATTACTTCTGCAAGAAAATTAACCGCTGACGATGTTGCTTCTGAATTTGCAAGCTTCTGCTTCGATGCGTCTGTATTTGATTTATTTGCCCCGCTTACCGTTGGTGCGGTTCTGTATATATTCCCTGAAAATATAAGAAAGGATGCTGTGGCAGTTTGCAGGTGCATAAAGGACGAAAAGCTGACAACCGTTACATTCCCAACACAAATGGGCGAACTGGTGGCAGAATTGTTGGACGACGCTCCAAGCCTTAGATTTGCAACCCTTGGTGGTGAAAAGTTTAAATATTACCGTAAACGCAGCTATCAAATGGTAAACGGATATGGCCCAACCGAAAATACAGTTTCTTCAACTGAATTTTTTGTTGATAAGCAGTATGATAATATACCAATAGGAAAATCACAGCTTAATGTTCGCAGCTATATTCTTGACAAAGAGCTAAACAGACTGCCTGTAGGGGCTTCCGGCGAGCTTTGCCATGCAGGCCGCCAGATTTCAAGGGGCTATCATAATTTACCTGAAAAAACGGCCGCTGTTTTTGTAGAAAATCCGTACTCTGTATGCAATGATGATAAGCGGCTTTACAGAACAGGCGATATGGTTCGTATGAAGGGCGACGGAAATATTGAGTATATCGGCAGAATTGATTCCCAGGTAAAAATCAGAGGCTATCGTATAGAGCTTGGTGAAATTGAGGGTGCAATGCTTAAAAACGAACTTGTAAAAAGCTCGGCGGTTAAGGTTATTGAAAAGGGCGGAAATAAATATATTGCCGCTTACTATACAGGTGAAAGTATACCTGACGAAGAGTTTAAGAAATTCCTGGAGCCGTTAATTCCTGATTATATGATGCCGACATTCCTTGTGCATATTGACAGTATGCCTATAACTCCGGGCGGCAAGATAGACAAAAAGGCTTTGCCGTCACCTGATGTAAATATAGTAGGCGATAATTACGAAGCACCTGTAACCGCTTTGCAGACAGAGCTTTGCAAAATTTTTGAAAAAGCCTTGGGCGTTGAGGGTGTAGGCATAAACGACAGCTTCTTTGACTTAGGCGGCTCATCATTAACAGCCTCAAAGGTTGCTGTAATGTGTCTTTCAAAGAATATTTCTGTTGTATATGCCGACATATTTAAGTACCCTACTGTAAGAGAGCTTGCAGAGCTTGCCGATGACAGCGAGCCGTCAGAGGAAGCAGCAGGCGATAACGAATTTTCAAGCTATAATTACAACAGAATACAGAGCGTTATAAGCGGCAACACCGTTGATAATGTGAATATGATAACAAAGGAGAGGCTCGGCGACATAATGCTTACAGGTGCAACAGGCTTTTTGGGAATACATATTCTTAAAGCATACCTTGACAATTATGACGGTAAGGTATATTGCCTTGTAAGAAAGGGAAGCTATGAATCCCCTGAAAAACGCATGATGAATATGCTGATGTATTACTTTGATAATCCTTGCAGGGAGATGTTCAAGGAGCGTATAGTATGTATAGACGGAGATATAACATCAAAAGAGCAGGTTGACTCTCTTGCCCAATATAAATTTGACGCCCTTATTAACTGTGCGGCCTGTGTTAAGCATTTTGCGGCTGATGATGTTCTTGAAAAAATAAATGTAAAGGGCGTTGAAAATCTTATAGAGCTTTGCAAAAATAACGGACGCAGATTAATTCAAATTTCTACCGTATCTGTGGGCGGAGAGGGCTCGGACGGAGTCCCGCCGGTGTCAAGGCTTTTCTGTGAGAATGATTTGTACATTGGTCAGAGCATCACAAACGAATATATCCGAACAAAATTCCTTGCCGAAAGGGCAGTGCTTGAGGCTGTTTCAGAAGGTCTTGACGGAAAGATTATTCGTGTGGGCAACCTTATGAGCAGAAATTCTGACGGAGAATTCCAGATTAACTTTATTACAAACGGTTTCCTAAGAAGCTTAAAGGGCTACAAGGCTGTCGGTAAATTCCCAATGGGCAGTATGCACGAAAGCACGGAATTCTCGCCTATTGATTCTACAGCACTTTCGGTTTTGAAGCTTGCACAGACTGACAGAAGATTTACAGTATTCCATGCATGCAACAGCCACCGCATATTTATGTCGGATTTAATTTACGCAATGCGTGACTATGGCTTTAAAATTGATATTGTAAGAGATGAGGACTTTGAAGCCGCTGTGAAGAATTTTGCAAAGAGCAGTAACAATTCCGACGCTGTTTCAGGACTTATCGCTTATACATCTCATAATGAAAATGATATTTACATACTGGACTACAGCAACAGCTTTACTTCTCAGGCTCTTTACCGATTGGACTATAAGTGGCCTGTTACAGACGACAAATATCTTGCAAGTGCAATAGAAGCACTCGATAAGCTTGCATTTTTTGATTAATTTTTTGGAGGTTATTAAAATGGATATTATTAATAAAACAGACGGAAATAAGGCGGAGCTGGAAATTATCGGCTGGCTGGATACACAGACAGCACCCCAGCTTGAGGAGGCTCTATCTAAGCTGGGTGGTGACATTACAAGCCTTGTCTTTGATTTTGCAAAGCTTGAGTATATTTCCTCGGCAGGCTTGCGTCAGGTGGTTTCTGCCTATAAAAAAATGTCGGGCAAGGGTGAATTTAAAATTATAAATGTATCCGACGAGGTGTACGATGTTTTTAAATTAACAGGCTTTGACCAAAAAATTAATATAGAAAAATGAAAAATTCTTTATTAAAGAGGATAGTTGTTTATATTTGTGCGGTGTTCTTGGCGGCTATTTTGGTCTTTGGTTCGCTTAGCTGTATTGACAACATTCAGCGAACCACAAGACTCACAACAAATATTGCCAAAAGTGCGTCGTATATTGTATCCCAAATTGCAAGTGACTATGATATGGAGGGCCTGCTAAATAATCCGTCATCCAAAAGGTATAGTTATCTACAGTCAAGCCTTAGAAGCATATGTATAGGCGAGGGCTTAGAGTATATATTTATATATATTCCGGATACGGAAAATAATCAAATAAAATATGTTATGGTGGTTGCAGCCGACGAGGAGAAAAACAGAGAGGTGTTGTCAGACAGAAAGGCCGGCACGATTGTAGAGCATAAGCTTTTTGATGCAGAGGTAAAAACATGGAACAGCGGAGAATCAACCGTATATGAGTACAGCAACGAAACATATGGAAGATTTGCATCATCGTTTAACTGTATTTACGACAAAAATAATAATCCCGCAGCTTTAGTATGTGCGGATTATTCTCTTGAAAAAATCTACACTGAAATTATATCCGAAACAGTTCTGAAGATGTCCGTTGTTATTATTGTACTTTTTTTATTGTTTGCACTAATGGCATTATTTATCAAAAAGAAAGTATACAATCCTATAACTATGGTTTTTAACGGTATGAAGGATTACATAACTGATAAAAAAGTCGTCAAAAAGACCTTTCAGCCTATAGACCTGGGAACAAATGACGAAATACAGCTTATAGCAAGCTTTTTTAATGAAATGGCTGCGGATATTGACAGCTATGTTGATAAAATAGAAGCACTTGCAGGGGAAAGGGCAAAAGCGGAAACAGAGCTGGAGGTTGCAAGGCGGATACAGTACGGCATTATATCCAAGGAAAAAAACATCTGTATGTCCGACAGCTTTATGATATCGGCAAGAATGAAATCAGCCAAGCAGGTTGGCGGTGATTTCTATGATAGCTTTCCTCTTAAAAACGGAAATGTATGTACCGTTATCGGAGATGTTTCCGGAAAAGGTGTAGCGGCGTCATTGTTTATGGTTTTTGTAAAAACCCTTATAAGGGAAAAGCTTACGGATATTTCAGATATTGCAGAAACCGTTAAATCAATAAATCTTGATATTTGCCGGTCTAATCCGGAGGAGATGTTTGTAACGGCGTTTATTGCGATTTTTGACAGAGAATCGGGCAAATTCTGTTATGTAAATGCCGGTCATAACAAGCCGGTTATAATCAGAAACGGGAAAGCGGAATTTCTTAATTGCCCTCCGTGTATGGCTTTGGGTGTATTTGATGATTCTGAATATAAGCAGTACACCGCTGATTTTTCAAACGGAGATATTCTTTACCTTTATACTGACGGTGTAACCGAGGCTGTCAACGAGAATAAAGAGTTTTTCGGTGAAAAAAGACTTTTAGATGCCTGCACCGGTACACAACATACTGCCAAAGGCTTATGCCAAGGTATAAGCAGCTCATTGATAGAATTTATAAACGCAGGTGAGCAATTTGACGATATAACAATGCTTGCAGTACAGTGTCAAGACAGCACTTTAAAGCTGAACTGCCGACTCTCGGAATTGGAAAAAATACGGGAATATATTTTTAAGACGGATTTAGAGGATAAGCTGAAAAGGAAGATTTTTCTTGCCTGTGATGAGGTTTTCTCAAATATTGTAAATTATTCCGGTGCTGATTTAATATCGGTTTTGTACAATAAAAACGGTGATAAGATAAGCATTATTTTCAAAGACAACGGTAAGAAATTTGACTATCTTAAGGCTATGCCAAAAAAGGATTTTGACGATTTTGACAAGGGCGGAATGGGAATAATTATTGTAAAAAAGCTTTGCACCGACATAGTGTATAACTATATAAACGGTGAAAATGTTCTTGAGCTTATTTTTACTCTGTAATTAAAAATCAAAAGCAGAAAAGCTTAAAAGAGCAGTACAGACAGATGACTGCAAGGGCAGTGATGATATGCTATGCGGTAGAGGAAAATATAAATTCAGAAGGCAGCTTACTATTATTTTAAGCTTCAGCTACAGGAGTAATAGCCTTTGGTACAAATATTAAGCTGACAAACCCTGTCACCAATGGCAAGGGGAAAAATAGTTTTTTCGGCAAACAACAAACAAGGCGGCTGTAAGCCGCCTTGTTTGTTTTAGAGAATGTATTAGTTATGGATATATTTACTCAATATATAAAGTAAGAAAAGGCTAAAAGTACGAAGCGGTGTTTTTTACACCTCTGTACCGTTTATTCTAAAGTGGCTTCGTTGCCCCTGTACATTGAGTGAAATTTTGTCTTCGGCAACTGTTCCCACAGCCTTAAAGGGGATATTTCTGATTAGCGTACAAAAAATGCCGCTGAGCTCCACTTTGCCGTCATTACTCAGCGTACCCTCGACAGGCTCTGTTTTGCCAAAAAGTGACATGGTACCCTTAATTGCCCCGTTGTTTTCGGTAAATGCAAGAGTACCGTACCTTTTGCCCAAGGGTACGCTCATAACAATCTTGTACTGCCTAGTAATCATAAGCGACTCCTTCCCGAATATCTGCGTATATCTTTAACTTGAATATAGTATACAGCAAAAATATTAATTATAAAACCAACAAATTGCTGTGGTTTGTGTGGATTAATTTCTTTTTTACGGCAAAAAGTTAGGTTTTACGGACAAATGTCCGTAAATGTCCGTTGTCAAGGGCAGGGTGTAAGTGTATAATTACTAAACAAAGGGGGATGGTTTATGAAGCATCGGGAGGCAACATTAAAAACAAAACAGGCTTTGGCGGCTTCGCTGAAAAAATTTATGATGAAAAAGCCTTTTGGAAAAATAACAGTCAGTGAGATTATAGAGGACTGCAAGCTGAACCGTAAAACCTTTTATTATCATTTTGAGGATATATATGCACTGCTTAAGTGGATGTTTGAGCAAGAGGCTATAGAGGTTGTAAAGCAGTTTGACCTGTTGGTTGATTATGAAGACGCAATTAACTTTGTAATAGATTATATTGACAAGAATACACATATTCTTAATTGTGCCTTTGACAGTCTGGGAATGGTTCAAATGAAACGATTTTTGGATGACGATTTTCTTGAAATTACACGCAGTCTTATAGACGGTGTGGAACAGGAGTACGGGCTAAGCGTAACAGACGATTTTAAGGATTTTTTAGCTAACCTGTATGCCGAAGCAATAGCAGGAGCTATTGTAGATTGGTTTGCCGAAAGGGATAAACGCCCAAGAGAAACATTTATTAATTACTTTGTAATTATGATTCGTTCGTCACTGCCGGCAACACTTATGTCTGCCCCTAAAAATCAATAAATTAAAAACAGGTGAGGCTGTACGCCAACACCTGTTTTAGAAAGTAATGCACATAATGTGCTGTAAAATTTAACTTTTAACTTTTTAGTTCAAATTAAAATTCATTACCCGGGAATTTTGGAATACCCTCAAAGCCCGGCTTAAGGTCATCATCAGTTGGTATATAGTCGGTCATAACGCCGTCGTTAAACTTTTCGTAAGCCAACATATCAAAGTAGCCTGTACCGGTTAAGCCAAACAGAATAGTTTTTTCTTCTCCTGTTTCCTTGCACTTTAGTGCTTCGTCAATAGCAACTCTTATTGCGTGGCTGCTTTCAGGTGCAGGTAAAATGCCCTCAACTCTTGCAAACTGCTCTGCTGCAGCAAATACTGAGGTTTGTTCAACCGAGGTTGCTTCCATTAGTCCATCATGGTAAAGCTGTGAAAGGGTAGAGCTCATACCGTGGTAACGCAAGCCGCCGGCATGGTTAGCAGACGGAATAAAGCCGCTGCCTAGTGTATACATCTTTGCAAGAGGACACACCATACCTGTGTCGCAGAAATCGTAAGCAAATTTACCTCTTGTAAGGCTAGGGCAGGAGGCAGGCTCAACAGCTATAATTCTGTAGTCCTTTTCACCTCTCAGCTTTTCACCCATAAACGGAGAAATCAGACCGCCCAGGTTAGAACCGCCGCCGGCACAGCCTATAATAATATCAGGCTTAACACCGTATTTTTCAAGTGCGGCCTTTGCTTCTATACCAATAACAGACTGGTGAAGAAGTACCTGGTTAAGCACACTGCCAAGTACATAACGGTAGCCCGGTGTAGAGGTTGCCACTTCTACGGCTTCAGAAATTGCACAGCCAAGGCTGCCTGTTGTGCCCGGGTGCTCCTTAAGGATTTTTCTTCCCACAGCTGTTTCGGTTGACGGTGACGGAGTTACGCTTGCGCCGTAGGTACGCATAACCTCACGCCTAAAAGGCTTTTGCTCGTAGGAAACCTTTACCATATAAACCTTGCAGTCCAGTCCGAAGTAAGAGCACGCCATAGACAGTGCAGTACCCCACTGACCGGCACCTGTTTCGGTTGTAACACCCTTTAAGCCCTGCTTTTTAGCGTAATAAGCCTGTGCAATAGCACTGTTTAGCTTGTGGCTTCCGCTGGTGTTGTTACCTTCAAACTTGTAGTAAATTTTTGCAGGTGTGCCAAGAGCCTTCTCCAAGAAATAAGCTCTTATTAGCGGTGACGGTCTGTACATTTTGTAGAAATTCTGAATTTCTTCAGGAATGTCAATGTATGGGTCAGTGTCGTTAAGCTCCTGCTGTACAAGCTCGTCGCAGAATACAGGACTTAATTCCTGTGCAGTCATCGGCTTTAGTGTAGCCGGATTTAGCAGTGGTGCCGGCTTATTTTTCATATCAGCACGCACATTGTACCACTGTGTAGGAATTTCGCTTTCATCAAGATAGATTTTGTAAGGGATTTTCTTTTCGTTCATTATATTATGCCTCCATAAATTATTTTGCACTGTTTATACACAATAAACCAACGGTTATTATTTTAGAACTATCAGCACTTGCACACATTATACCATATATTTTTCATTATGTCACCCTTTATTGTGCAATGTTTGATACGATGTGTGCAATAGTGCTGAAAAGTATCTAATTCACACCAAAAGGCACTGCTTTTTGTGTAGGGCATAGTTAATTATTTATAAAATATTAATATGTTTCATTTAGTTGAAAGGAGAAATATTATGAAAACATTAAAGAAAGTATTAGTGGCTATAATTATAGCCTCGGTAGCAGTAGCTGCTACTGCCTGCGGAAGCTCTGACAATGATTCATCCTCTTCAAGCAGCTCATCTTCAAGCTCAAGTCAGGTACAGCAAGCAAGCACCAAGGAACAGACTGACGATGAAAGCACCGAAAATGATATTTTTGAAATACTGAAGGAAAAGCTGAAGAATAAGGATGACAGCAAAAACAGCTCACGAGAAGAGAGTAAGGACAAAAGCCAATCCTGCAGTTCGTCTAAAGCTGATAAAAACGACAATGAAAATAACAGCAAAAGCACCGATTCGCAAACCACTTACAGTTACTCATACAGCTCCTCAACAAGCAGCAGTCAAAGCAGTTCACAAAGCTCATCAAATTCAGGTACAGCCCCTGAAAATAGCCATGCAGGCAAAGCATGGCATAATGCAGAGTATAAGTATGTTAAGCACGACGCAGAAACAAAAAAGGTTTGGGTAGTAGACCAAGCCGGATTTACATACGAAAGGCCTATATACAGTATTAAAAAGGTTACAATATGCAGTGACTGCGGCAAAGATATTACCTTTGACCACGACCACAGCAGCATAGAAATTTCCAAAGGCCATACAGGTAAATTTAGTATAGAAACAGAAAAGGTGCAGACAGGCACAAAAACAATAAAGGTTGAGGAAAAAGGTCACTTTGAGGTAAAGGTAGTTAAAAACGCATGGACAGAAAAGGTGCTTGTGCGTGAGGCCGGCTGGTATTAATAGGAATATCTGTGGTTTTCCTATTAAATAGAGTGACATATGTATGGTAAATATAATATGTGGCAAGCTATTTAAAACAGCAGTTGTTCAAACCTGCCATTAAGCAATAAAAGTGAATTATCGGAGGGAGAAATTATGTGTACGGCCGCAACCTATAAAACAAAGGATTTTTATTTTGGAAGAACCTTAGACTATGAAATTTCTTATGGAGATCAGATAGTAATTACGCCAAGGGGCTATGTGCTTAACCTGCGAAACGGCGGTCAGATAAAAAACCATTATGCAATGATCGGAATGGCGTGTGTTATGCAGGACTATCCTTTATATTATGATGCAGTTAATGAGAAGGGACTTGGAATAGCAGGGCTAAATTTTGTGGGAAATGCCCATTACAAAAAGCCGACGGGGGAAAAGGACAATATTACCCAGTTTGAGCTGATTCCTTTAATTTTGGGAAAATGCTCCACAGTAAAGGAGGCACGGCAGATTTTAGAGCGTATCAATTTGATTGATACACCGTTTACGGAAAATCTGCCTACGGCTCAGCTTCATTGGATTATTGCAGACAAAAACGAATGCATTACTTTAGAATCGGTGGAGGAGGGGCTAAAAATCTATGATAACCCTATAGGGATTCTTACCAATAATCCACCCTTTAACTATCAAATGTTTAATCTGAACAACTATATGCAGCTTTCGGCAGAAAACAAAAGCAATACCTTCTCAAGGGACTTAGAGCTGAACCGGTACAGTCGTGGAATGGGTGCTATTGGTCTTCCCGGAGATCTGTCCTCCCAGTCTAGGTTTGTGCGTGCAGCCTTTGTAAAGATGAATTCTATTTCCGGAGATTCCGAGAAAGAAAGTGTAAGCCAGTTTTTCCATATTCTCGGCAGTGTAGACCAACAAAGGGGATGCTGCAAGCTTGAAAAAGACAAGTACGAGATTACTTTGTACACCTCCTGCTGCAATACAGACAAGGGAATTTATTATTACAATACCTATGAAAACCACCAAATCAGCGGAGTAGATATGCATAAGGAAGACCTAAACGGAGATAAGCTGATTGCCTATGCACCAATCAAGGGCGAGCAGATTAATATGCAGAATTAGGTTAAATTTATAAGGCTCTGTAATAAAAGTTGGGGTAAGGAAGAGAGCCTTTTTCTTTTTAAGGTTTTACTCCGACTATTGACACAGAGCCTTATTAGTTACAAAATTGAATAAAACTTAATACACATTTATATAATGAATTACCCCTGCCGCATTTTTTACGGCAGGGGTAAACTTTTATCTAAGGCAATGCCTTTATTTTTTATTATTCTTCGTTATTTTTTGGCGGCTCAAGTAAGTTAGTCATACTCTTTAAGCTGATGCCCAGTGTAGACATATTGTGAAGCAGTGCAGAAACCGTTGGCTGTATAAATCCCGCAACGCCACAGATTATAAGCATAAGGTTAAAGCCCACAATAAATCTGTAATTTCTGTGTATGCGTGACATTAACGCCTGACTTAGCTTGCGTAAGGTAACAAGCTGAAACAGATTTTCAGAAGAAATTGTTATATCCGCAATCTCCTTGGCAATGGCGGCACCTGTATTTATAGCTATGCCTGTGTCGGCCTCTGACAAAGCCGGAGAATCATTTACACCGTCGCCTATCATTATTACGCATCTGCCTGCTTGACGCTGTGAGCGGACAAAGTTAGCCTTATCCTCCGGTAAAACCTCGGCGTAGAATTCGTCAATACCAACCTCGGCAGCAACAGCGGCGGCTGTTTTTCTGTTATCGCCTGTCATCATTACTACCTTGCTTATTCCACAGTCGTGCAGTGCCTGTATAGCCTGCTTTGCTTCCTTTCTTAATGGATCATATATGCATATAACCGCCGAAAGCTTACCCGAAATAGCAAGATACAGGTGAGAATACTCTTTGGAAAGGCTTTTAAACTTTTCCTCCTCACCGTTCGGGATACAACAGCCCTCGTCTTCAAAAACAAAGTGATAGCTGCCTATAACTACCTTTTCGTTTTCAACTGTACTCGAAATACCATGTGCAACAACATATTCAACGCTGGAATGGTACTCCTCGTGGTCAAGTCCACGCTCCTTGGCAGCCTCTACTACAGCGTTGGCTATAGAATGAGGATAATGCTCCTCAAGGCAGGCCGCAAGCCTTAGCATATCGTCCTCCCTTTGGTTGTTAAAGGTTACTACCTCTGCTACAGTAGGGGTGGCATATGTAAGAGTACCTGTTTTATCAAATACTATGGTATCTGCCTTTGCGACAGCTTCCAGAAATTTACCGCCCTTTACTGAAATATTGCAGTCGTTGCACTCCCGCATTGCAGACAATACCGTAATCGGCATTGAAAGCTTTAATGCACAGGAAAAGTCAACCATAAGTACGGCAAGCATTTTTGTTACGTTTCGTGTAAGCAAATAGGTAAGTACAGTGCCGCCCAGTGTGTACGGTACAAGCTTGTCGGCAAGGCGTGACGCCCTGCTCTCGGTTGTAGACTTAAGCTTTTCGGATTCCTCAATCATACGCACTACACGGTCATACTGCCCGCTACCGGACACCTTGTCAACAGAAACTATGCATTCGCCCTCTTCAACAACAGTTCCGGCATATACATAGCTGCCCTCGCCCTTTCTCAACGGCAGTGACTCGCCTGTTATTGAGGACTGATTAACAGAGGCCTCTCCCGAAACAACCTTGCCGTCAAGCGGAATCATATTGCCTGTGCGGACTATAATCAGGTCGCCCTCAGCAACCTTGCCGATAGGGCACAGCACCTCCTGTCCGCCTGCCTTTAGCCATACCTTGTCAACATTTAGTGACATTGCACCGGCTAGGTCTGCAACTGACTTTTTATGCGTCCATTCCTCCAAAATCTCACCTATATGCAGCATAAACATTACAGAGGCTGCTGTATTGAAATCTCTGCGTATAAGAGAAACTGCAACCGCTGTGGCATCCAGCACCGAAACCGAAAGCTTACCCTTTATAAGTGCCTTAATACCCGCCTTAATATATTTAATTGCACGAAACAGTGTAATCACCATTCTCACCGGTGCAGGTAAAAACAGCTTTGTAAAGGCCCTGCCAATAACAGAAAACACCAGCTTATCTTCAAACTCACGGTTAAGGCTTCTGGAGGTATGTGTTGGAACCAAGTCCAATTTTCTAGCTTCTGCAAAAGAAAATTGAGCAAGATATTTAATTACTTTTGGACGGTTTGAGGAGTAAAAGATAACAGCGTCCTGAGTTCGATCATACACCTTAACATCAGTTACACAATCTACATTCTTTAGATAATATTCCAAAACATCTGCGTCATCAAGATTCATTTTGCCGCACATTAAATGTACACGCATTCTTCCCTTTGACTCATGTAGAATTTTACATTTCATAATATAAATCCTCCAACGAAAAAGCCGCCTATACACCAGGCACAATTAACAGAAACACCTCCGCAACAGCCTGCAATACCGTAAAATACCCACGGCACACGAAAAATATGTTTCGGAAGCATAAGCTTTTAAAATAATACCTAGTATAAAGCGGCTCTCTTACCAACAAAATTAACAAAAAATTACTGATTATTCTCTTCAGCTTCCTGTACAGGTTCTGTAGGCTCTTCTGTGCTTTCGGTCTGCTCTGCAGCACAGCAACAGCAGTCCTCTATAACCTGATTTTCGGCGGCTGCACGCTTTTCATTAATTTCCTTTGCGTCAGCCAAAATGTCACCGGCATTTTCCTTAACTGTAGTAACTGTAGACATTACACTCTCTTTTGCACGCAGTGCAGCGGCTGTTGTGTGAGTATAAACCTTTTTTGCATCCTTGCTGCTTAGAATTTTAATACCGGCTGTACCGAACAGAACGCCGCCGACAAATAGACCGATTTTTGTAACAATTGATTTCATAGGGTATTCCTCCTAAAAGAATTTATAGTTTTCTGCTGCTATGGTCAGCAAAAAGCAACGCAGCATTAACAGAATGCCGCTGCTTTAACTAAACATATTATACCACTGTTGTTGGTTTTTTTCAACCTGCTTGACGTTTTGTGAGTAATTTTTGTAAAGCTGCTTTGCATACCCGTGTTATGATAAAATACATTTTAAGAATTTTTATATTTAAAAATAATTAAGACCTTTTTGCGGCAAAGAAAAGCAGGCTTATGTTATAGAATATGGAAAAGTTAGCCAGTTTCACAGTATAATATAAAAAATTATATTTATTATTGAAAACCTGTGAATATTGTGATAAAATAAGCTTAAACAATTCTATATATTATTGACAGGAGGAAGAGAAAATGAGAAAATTTTTAGCAACACTTTTAACAGGCGTTATAGCTGCTTCGTCAGTGGCTACAGCCGGTGCCGCAAACAGCGATTCATTTATTTACGGCGATGTAAATAATGATAAAAAAGTAAGTATGGTCGATGCGGTGCTGATTATGAGAAATACTTTAGGTCTGAATGACCTGTCAGCCGATGCTGCTGTCCGAGCAGATGTTGACGGCGACGGCTCTGTTACCATTAAGGACAGTATAAATGTACTACGGTATATATGCGGTATTTTAGACACATTCCCTGTTGAAGAAGGGCCTGCACAAAAACCAACCGAGGCTCCAACGGCAGCACCGACCGAAAGGCCTACACAAAAACCAACCGAGGCTCCTGCAGAGCTGCCTACAAATAGCTGCAACAGCATATATGACGCAGATACTGAAAAGGACTGTTACACCCTTAGCTATAAGGTTTTTGAAATAGTTAATCAAGAGAGAATAAAAGCAGGCGTTAAGCCGCTAAAATTTAATAATGATATGTACAAGGCTGCTATGGTAAGAGCAAAAGAATGCGATGAGTCATTCTCCCATGACAGACCTAACGGAACCAGCTGCTTTACAGCGTTGAAGGAGGCCGGAGTAAAATATTTTTCCGCCGGTGAAAACATCGCTATGGGTTACCGCACGCCTGCCGATGTTATGAAGGGCTGGATGGACTCAGAGGGTCACAGGAATAATATTTTAGACCCTGATTTTACTGATTTTGCCTGTGGCGTTTACAGGTCCGGCTACTGGTCACAGTTCTTCTGTAAAATATAATTTCCCTAAAATAAAATATCATATAATATAATATTCAACAGGCATACCCTGTCGTAATTTTTCACTACAGAAATTATGACAGGGTATTTGCTTTGCACGCTTCAACAGTAAAATAAATAAAATATTATATAAATATCATGCGGTATGTCAAAATATAATTATTAATAATATCTATTAAGAGAATATCTCCTTTTGTTAGCAGTACACATTCAATATATCCTTGTTATTTTGACAAAATTGTAATTCACAATTAGAATAGTTTTCTGAAAAATGCCGAAATATTAAGTATAAGTAACCTAGCAGGCAATTCGATTGAAAAATACCCGACAATATGGTATAATACGAATGTATGTGGCAATTTTTATGGATTGCAGTACCCTGCTATTTTTATCTACGGAGTGGATAGTATTTATGAAGAACAGGAAAGAGTCATTTTATAACAAGGTTGTTAAGCGGGCGTTGGATATTATATGCTCATTTGTGGCAATAGTGTTTCTGTCAATTATCTATTTGCCTATATGCATTGTAATTAAATGCACAAGCGAAGGGCCTGTCTTTTTTAAGCAGAAAAGGGTAGGAAAGGATAAAAAGTATTTTAATATATTAAAGTTTCGTACTATGAGGGTTGATACTCCAAAGGATTGCCCTACACATTTGCTGAAAAATCCCGAGCAGTACATAACCGGAGTAGGCAGGCTTTTAAGAAAAACAAGCCTGGACGAGCTGCCTCAAATATTCAATATATTTAAAGGGGATATGTCGGTCATAGGACCAAGACCTGCTCTGTGGAACCAAGAGGATTTAATTTCTGAACGAGATGAGTATGATATAAACAGCCTTAGACCCGGACTGACAGGTTGGGCACAAATTAACGGAAGAGATGAGCTTCCTATACCGGTAAAGGTGCAAATGGATAAGGTTTATTATGACAGCCTCAGCTTTAGCTTTGATGTTAAGTGCCTGTTTATGACTATTGTAAGTGTGTTTAAGCACGATGGCGTTGTAGAAGGCGGAACGGGGGCAATGGGCAATGGAGAATAACCGTAAAAAAATATTAATTCTTACAAACCACTCCTATATGCTGTACCGCTTCAGAAAAGAGCTTATAGAGGAACTTATGAAAAATAATGAAGTCGTTTTAAGTATGCCGTTTGTGGGGCATCACGACGATTTTATTAATATGGGACTGCGTTGTATAGAAACGAAATTGGAACGCAGGAGAATTAACCCCATAACCGATTTATCCTTGGTTAAATTTTATAAAAAAATGCTCAAGGAGGAAAAACCGGATTTAGTAATAACATATTCAATTAAGCCTAATATTTACGGTGGCTTAATGTGCTCCAAGCTGAATATTCCTTTTTATGCTAATGTTCAGGGGCTGGGTACCGCATTTCAAAAGCAGGGCTTAGCACAATTTGTTACAATGCTTTATAAGGTCGCATTTAAAAGGGTGCAAACCGTTTTCTTTGAAAATCGGGAAAATGCCGACGAATTTGTGAAACGAAATATTATTTCGCCGCAAAGGGAGACTATTCTAAAAGGGGCGGGCATTAATCTTTGTGAATATGAGTACAGACCGTACCCGGCAAATGAAAAGCCTCATTTTCTGTATTTAGGCCGAATAATGAAGGAAAAAGGAATGGACGAGCTTTTCGAGGCCTCAGAAAAACTTTACAACGAAGGAGAAAGCTTTGTTCTGGATTTAGTGGGCTTTTTTGAGGATGAATACAAAGAAAAGGTTTCACGGCTTGAGGAAAGGGGCATAGTTAAATTTCATGGCTTTCAAGAAGAGCCAAGGCCTTATTATGCTGCTGCCGACTGCATTGTAATGCCAAGCTATCACGAGGGTATGAGCAATGTAAACCTTGAAGCGTCAGCAACAGGCAGACCTGTTATAACCTCTGATATTCCGGGCTGCAAAGAGGCGGTGGAGGACGGGCAAACCGGATGGCTTTGTAAGGCTCAAAACGCCGACAGCCTATATAATAAGATGAAGCTTTTCTTAGGGGAGAGCGTTTCTCGCCGTGAAGAAATGGGGAGACTGGCCCGTAAAAAAATGGAAAATGAATTTGACAAGGCTTTAGTGGTAGAAAGTACGATAAATGCCTTGAAGGTTTTATAAATAAGGAAGGTATATTATGTTGCGTGTGCTGCAGGTTGTCACCTATATGGGGCGTGGCGGACTTGAAACTATGATAATGAATTATTACAGAAACATAGACAGAAGTAAGATTCAGTTTGACTTTTTGGTACACCGCCAAGAGGAAGCTGCCTATGATAAGGAGATACTGTCATTGGGTGGGCACATTTACCGTATGCCGGTGTTGAATCCCTTTTCTAAAGCATATTTTAGTTCTTTAGACAGCTTTTTTAAAGAGCATAGGTATAACATAGTTCACTGCCACTTAGACTGTATGAGTGCATATCCATTAAAAATAGCCCAAAAAAACGGGGTATGCGTTAGAATTGCCCATTCGCACAGCAAAAGCCAAGACAAAAATTTAAAATATCCTATTAAGCTGCTTTCAAAAAGGCTTATTCCTAAATATGCCACGCATTTATTTTCCTGCGGAAAGGAAGCAGGTGATTGGATGTTTAACGGAAAGCCTTACACAATAATTAATAATGCGATAGATGCTAATAAATATAAATATAACTGCGATATAGAAAAGGAAGTCAGAGCTGAATTAGGAATTAGTAAAAATGATAAGATTATTGGACATGTGGGCAGGTTCAACCCGCCTAAAAATCATAGTTTTATAATAGACGCTTTTAATTCTGTCCACACAAAAAGCAGGGATACAAAGCTTGTACTTGTAGGCTCGGGCGACGGCCAACAGGCTATAGAGGATAAGGTGAAAAGACTGGGACTTTCTGACGCTGTATTATTTTTAGGCAGCAGAGGCGATGTAAACAGAGTTTTACAGGCTATGGATGTATTTTTGTTTCCGTCATTATATGAGGGACTGCCTCTCTCAATTATTGAAGCCCAGGCAGCAGGACTGCCATGTATTATTTCCGACAATGTTCCGGATGAATGCATAAAAACAGATAGAGTATTTCGGTACAGCTTAGGCGAGCCGGCAGATTTTTGGGCTGATAAAATATTCGAGGCCTTAAAAATAAGTAAAAAGGATACCTTAAGCGAAATAGTTGCGTCAGGCTTTGACATAAAAGAAAATTCAAGAAAATTAGAGGATTTTTACACTTCGCACGGTTACGGTGATTAATATGGCAACACTAACGGTGTTTACACCTTTATATAATAGAATTAAAACTTTAAAAAGAACATATAAAAGCCTGCAAAATCAAACCTGTAAGGACTTTGTATGGCTTATAGTTGACGATGGCTCTACGGATAATCCCTATGAGGAAATTAAAAACTGGCTTAATGAAGACAACGGCTTTGAAATAAAGTATATTTATAAGGAAAACGGCGGTATGCATACCGCTCACAATACAGCTTATGAAAATATAGATACAGAGCTTAATGTTTGCATTGATTCCGACGACTATATGCCGAATAATGCGGTTGAGCTTATTATTAACTGCTGGAACGAGAATAAAGATAAAGGATACGCAGGAATAATTGCTCTTGATTTTGCCGATTCCACAAAAAAGGTAATAGGCAAGGAGCTTCCTGCGGATATTGACAGCACCACATTAATGGGCTACTACAATAACGGCGGTTTTGGAGACAAAAAGCTTATATACAGAACAGATATTATAAAGAACACACCGCCGTATCCTGTTTTTGAAGGTGAAAAATATGTATCACTGGCCTATAAATACCACATTATTGATGAAAAATATAAGCTGAAAATTTTGAATAAGTGCGTATGCATCGTAGACTATCAAATTGATGGCTCAAGCGCAAATATGTACAGACAGTATGTCAGAAATCCAAAGGGCTTTGCCTTTTGGCGTAAGGAGCAAATGAGGCACAGCATAAACACAAAGCAAAAGATAAAGGCTTGCATACATTATGTTTCCAGCTCGCTGTTGGCTCGGAACAAGCACTTTATAAAAGAGTCACCGGAAAAGCTTCTTACTGTCGTCAGTGTACCCTTTGGGTTCTTATTAAAAGTATTTATACTAAAAAAATCAAAAGGCTCATATATGAGGGTAGAGGGGACTAAGTAAATGAATGTATTTGTTTATACTACAATTCTGGTGTTTGTTCTTTTCTACATAGGGCATAAACCCGTAAAATCACCTGCTGTAGGTGAAGAAAAAGCAATTGTTCGTGATACATATATGGTAGCCTTTATTTTAGGTACAGCTTTATTGGCCTTTATCGCCGGTCAAAGGTTTGCATTTGGAGATACCACGGCGTATATCAAATATTTTAATAACGCTATGCCTATAGATCAGTGCTTGTCAAGCTTTGCAATAGGCAATGAATGGCTGTTCCAATTGTATATGTCATTTATACATACATATATAACCACTGACCCGCGAGTCTATATAGAGATTACAGCATACCTTACAATATTTCCTTTGCTGTACTTTCTATATAATTACAGTGGAGATTTACGCTTTGCCTTTTATTTATTCGTCGTTTCGGGCTGTTGGGAGCATTCAATGAACGGCTTGCGGCAATATTTAGCGGCGGCAATTTTAGCGGCCTGTTTTCCGCTGCTTGTAAAAAAGAGGTGGTATTTGTATCTGCCTATTGTCTTTGTTGCTGCACAAATGCATACCTCAGCGTATATATTTATTCCTCTCTATTTTATTGCCAATACAAAAGCGTTTGGAAAAATAACATGGACAATTATAATTATTGGTATGCTGGTTGTTGTGACCTCACCTTTTACGGGAAATTTTGTATCAAGCCTCTTGTCCGAAACGGACTACGGCACAAGATATGGTTCGTCCACATGGCAGTACAGCATTAACATTTTCAGGGTAATGGTAGCGATTGTGCCGGTTGTACTGGCGTATGTCAACAGAAGAAGGATGAAAAATAAATATAAATATTATGATGCTGTATTTAATATGAGTTTATTTTTTGCTGTTTTCACAGCAGCGGGTATTTTCTCTGCTGTTTACGCAAGGTTTAACCTGTATTTTGAGATATATACGGTTGTCCTATTGGTATGGAACATTAATGAGATGACAAAATATGAAAATTATAAATGGATTAAGCCTGCGGCCTGTATATGCTACGCCCTGTTCTTTTTATATCAGATGCTCGGAACATATCACTTAAACTGGCATGAGGATCATCTGTTCTTTGTGGATGACTGGAGTAAAATATCTTGGTTGTGATTTTAAACCCTTTGTATGATATAAGGAGAAAATAAATATGAACGAGATTTTTCAGTATGATTATTACCGAATGACCGGAAACAAATACCATTCAAAAATAAAAAATATAATTAAGCTGTCATTTGAACATAGACTTAAATATATGCTCTTATGGAGAAGGTTTGAAAAAAAGCCCACCTTTCTTACAAAGCTTAGACTTTATAGGTTAGCTCAAAAATACGGACTTGAAATTTCCACATCTGCTAAAATAGGAAAAGGCTTATATTTAGGACACCCCTATAACATAACTGTTGCAAGTGAAGCAGAATTGGGCAACAATGTTAATTTGCATAAGGGCTGTACCATCGGCCGTGAAAACAGAGGGAAAAGAGTTGGGGCCCCTAAAATAGGCAACAGTGTTTATGTCGGAATTAATGCCGTTGTTGTAGGCAACATTAAAATTGGCAATGATGTACTTATTGCACCTAACAGCTATGTTAATTTTGATGTGCCTGACCACTCTATTGTAATTGGCAATCCTGCTGTTGTGCATATAAAAGAGGGAGCAACAAAAGACTATGTGAATTTTTTTGGTTTGAGGTACATATGAAAAAAGTATTGTTTTTAATACCAAATCTAGCCCATGGGGGAGCCGAAAAGGTTTTAGTAAATTTGGTTAACAATCTGGATAAAACGAAATATGAGGTTTTTGTACAGACCTTGTTTGATACAGGGGTAAATAAACAGTACCTAAACAAAGAGGTAAAGTACATTCCCGGATATAAAAAAACAGTCAGGGGAAATTCTCATATAATGAAGCTGTTTTCCCCAAAAAGGCTGTATTCACACTTCATTAAAGACGACTATGATATTATTGTTTCATATCTTGAAGGGCCTACCGCAAGAATAGTAAGCGGTTGTAACAACCCAAAAGCTAAGCTTGTCAGTTGGATTCACATTGAACAGCACAATCAAAAGCTTGCAGCGGTAAGCTTTAGAAATTATAACGAGGCATTAAATTGCTACTCAAGATTTAACAGGACAATTTGTGTTTCAAATACCGTTAAGGAGGATTTCCGGTCTATATTTAATTTGAAAAATCCTATAGAAGTTTTGTACAATACCAATGAGTCGGATAAAATTATTAGGCTTGCCGAGGAAAAAGTGGAGGATGTTGTTTTTAACAAGGACACAGTAAACCTTATTTCAGTTGCTAAAATTGTACCTACTAAGGGCTATGACAGGCTTATGAGGATTCATAAAAGACTTATTGAAGAAAATATTAAAAACCATATTTACATTCTTGGTATTGGTGAAGAAAAAGAAAAATATGAAAAATATTTAAAGGACAACGGTTTAACAGCCTCCTTTACCTTTTTGGGCTTTAGAGATAATCCTTATAAGTATGTTAAAAATGCAGACCTATATGTTTGTTCCTCACGAAGAGAGGGCTTTAGTACAGCGGTTACAGAGGCACTTATTGTGGGGACTCCGGTTGTAAGCACTAACTGTAGTGGTGCCTGCGAACTGTTAGGTCAAAATAATGAGTACGGCATTGTAACAGAGAATAACGAGGCTTCACTATATGAAGGAATAAAGGAGATTCTTATGAATACTGATTTGCTTAAACATTACAAAAAACAGGCAGAAATCAGAGGTAAAGAATTTACAACAGAAAAAACTGTTAGAGCTGTTGAGAATATGTTTGACTTTTTATAGGGGTGGCATTGATAGATGATACAAGATATTTATATTAGACTAAATAATATAATTAAAATCCCATTTTTTTCTTTGCTGGTAGCATATATTTTTAATTTTTTATATAGAATAAAGTTTATTCTACAAAAAGTGCAGAGGAAGAAAACCATTGTTGAATTAGATAGTAAAACAGCTTTAGAAAAGATAAACAGTATTTTTCCAAAGCATCATAAAACTATAAATGTTATCGACCCTGAAGTGTCTGATGATATTGACTTATCTATAATTGTGCCTGTTTATAATTATGAGATAAATCTTGAAAAAAACATTATTAGTTATATCAGCCAAAAAACTAATTACAATTACGAGATTATTTTTGTAAATGATGGTTCAACCGATTCATCACAAAAGATTATTGAAAAGTATGTAGATAATAAAAAAATAAAGTTAATTAATAAAAATAACGGAGGTTCTTCTTCAGCCAGAAATGTCGGCATAAATGTTGCAACTGGCAAGTACATAATGTTTGTTGACTGCGATGATGTGTTACATTCTGATAGTGTAGAAAAGTTGCTTAGTAAAGCAATAAATAACGATAGCGATATTGTTATGTGTGCTCACAATCTAGTTAAAACAGATAAAGGAAAAATTATTGCTAAAATACCATATATATACCCCCATAGGAATCTACTGGGATATAAAAATGGAGGTATTATAATGAACTATCCGGGATTTCCTTGGGGTAAGATATATAAAAGGAAAATGTTTAACTGTATCAGATATCCTGAGAGCTATTGGTATGAAGATACAATTACTTTATTTTTGCTGTTTACTCAATGTAAATCATTTGACTACATTAAAGAGCCATTGTATGATTATTATATACATGAATCTAATATAACTAAAATCGTGAGCAACACTAATAATCCAAAAGTAATTGATCGATATTGGATATTAGATGAAATAATTGAAAGTTACTTAAATAACGGAAATACTATTACTCCGGAATTTTATGAATTGCTTTTAAAACATACTAGTCTATTTTATTATAGCAATATTAAAAATTTAGACGCATATGTAGTAGAGGCAATGTTTGTTTTGGCCAAAGACTTATGCTTAAAATATAAAACTAAAGGTAAAATTAAGCTTTCTTATATGCTAAGGCAAGTTGAAAAATCGTTTGAAACTAATGATATTAATCTTTGGAAACTTGCGAGTGTTTATCAGTAATAATATAAAGGTGATATAAAGTGATAAAAGTGTTATGTAGAAAAATACACAATATAATCATGTCAGTATACTTTAATTTAAGATATAAGAATGTTCGTTTTGGAAAGGGAACAATGTTTACAGCAAATTGTGAGTTGACTTTTGCAAAAAAAGCAAAAGTCACTATAAGTGACAAAATATTCACTGATGGATATAGTCGTTTTACTGTAAGTGACGGAGCTGAATTAGACATAGGTTATAACTGCTACTTTAATATGAATTGCTTTGTCGGAGCTAATAAAAGCATAAAAATAGGAAGACATTGTATTTTTGGTCCCGGCGTTGTAATTATTGACAATGACCATGAATTTAAAAAAAATCTGGGTATATCATCCGGTAAATATAAAACCGGAGATATTGTAATTGGAAAAGATTGTTGGTTTGGTGCTAATGCAGTTATACTGCGTAATACACATATAGGAAACGGTTGCGTTATAGGTGCCGGTTGTGTTGTAAAGGGCAATATTCCTGATAATACAATAATTACTAATAACCAAAATTTACATATGCATCAAATTGAGGACAGGTAAATGGAAGAAACAATAAGTATTATCCTTCCGGCGTACAATGCGGGGGAATATATAGTGCGTACTCTCAAAAGTGTTTGTGGTCAAACATATAGCGAGCTTGAAATTATAGTTGTTGATGATGGTTCTACAGATAATACCTTAGCAATATGCAAGGAATATGCCAAAAATGACAACAGAATTAAGGTTTACACAAAAGCAAACGAAGGCGTTACAAAAGCAAGAGATTTTGGTATTGGTAAGGCTACCGGAGAATTTATAGGCTTTGTAGATTCCGATGACACTATAGAGCCTGAAATGTATGAAGTTTTATATAATAATATAAAAAAATATGATGCTGATATATCTCACTGCGGATATAAGACCGTCGATTCAGACGGAAATATTAACTATTATCACAATACGCAGATTCTAAAGCTTCAAAACAATACAGAGGGTATTATTGATCTTATAAAGGGAGAAGAAGTAGAACCAAGCCTTTGCAATAAGCTTTATAAACACAGCTTATTTAGCAATTTGGAATATGACAAAAATTTAAAAATTAATGAGGACTATATTTTAAACTTGTTTTTATTTGGCAGAGCAAAAAAGAGTATATTTGAAGACAAACCCCTATATAATTATCATTTAAATGATAATTCCGGCTCTACAAAAAGCACTAAGGAATATTTTTACAAGGATATACTAAAGGCTGCCGACATAACCGAGAGGGTATTCAAGGGTAATGCCGAAATATACCCCTATGCCCAGAGAAAATGGTTTAAAACCTACAGCAGTATGTATAAAAACCAATCCGCATATATTTTTGACAAAATGGAGTTTGATTTGCAAAAGCTTCTATCAGAAGTACTTCAAAAGCTTAAAGAGCAGTATCCTAGGATAAAAGGAAATAAATGTCTAAACCCTGTTGACAAATTTATTTTGTTTACGGTCAGGTACTGCCCTAAGCTGCTTGTTTTTATCAGCAAAATAAGGGGGTAAAATATGAGCCCATTAATTAGTGTGATTGTGCCGATTTACAATGTAGAAAAATATCTAAACAGATGTGTTGACAGCCTGATTAACCAGACCTACAATAGGCTTGAGATTATTCTTGTGGATGACGGCTCGCCGGATAATTGTCCTGCAATTTGTGACAATTATGCCGAAAAAGACAGCCGAATAAGGGTTATACATAAAAAAAACGGCGGACTGTCCGATGCTCGCAATGCCGGTATGAGAGTAGCTGCAGGGGAATATATTGGCTTTATTGACAGCGACGACTATGTTTCAGCGGATTTTTTTGAAACCCTGTTAAATACTATGCTAAAAGAAAACAGTGATATAGTAGAGTGCAGCGTAGTAAAATTTTATGAAGATAACAAGTTTGACAATTATAAAGATGATATGGCAGTTAAAACCTGCTCTGCAGTCGAGAGTCTGTCGGAGCTGATTTCGGAGGGGCTTTTTCATCAGCATGTTTGGAATAAGCTGTATAAAACAAGGCTGGTGCATGATGTTCCTTATGCAGTAGGCAAGCTTAACGAGGACGAGTTTTGGACATACCAGATTTTTGGCAAGGCAGAAAAAGTTACTCGAATAAATAAAACTATGTATTACTACTTTCAAAGAAAAGGCAGTATTATGGGAAAAAGCTACAGCCTACGGCGTTTGGACGCTTTAGAGGGTAAGCTTAACAGACAAAAGTATATAGATAAAAGCTACCCTGAGCTATCTTGCTTGGCAAAGGTAGATTTATACGGCTCTTGTATGTTTGCATATCAATCCGCCTTAAAATATATGTCAGGTAAAGATGAAAAAGCAGCCTGCAAAAAAATAAGAGCTTATAAAAAGCAGTGCAATATATCCTTATCCGATATTAAAACCATTAACAACAGCTCGAAAAAATATTTTTATTTTGCAAAGCTTAGCTTTTACCTTTGCTGTAAGCTAAGGGCTGTTACAGGTATAGGCTTTTAGCTTTCTGAGGAGTTTATTATGAAAACAGTATTATATATGCACAGTGGCAGCGGCAATCACGGTTGTGAGGCAATAGTAAGAACAACTGCACAAATTATAAAAAATGCACTCAACGCCGATGTTGTACTTTGGTCACAGGCACCGTCAAAAAGTCTCCAAAATTATACTGAATATTTCTTACGATAATACTGGAGGTATAAAAGTTTGGCTATTAATCAAAGAAAAGCAGGTTCGATACTATCGTATATATATATAATTCTAAGTAATACTGTTTCGATTATCTATACTCCATTTTTTTTGGGTATGTTGGGACAAACAGAGTACGGACTTATTGCAACTGCAAATTCCATTACATCATATTTAAGCTTGCTCAGTATGGGCATAGGCGGCTCATATATTAGGTTCAATGCCAAGGTAAAAGCAACGGGAGATAAAGAAAAGGAATACGAGGTAAACGGCGTTTTTCAAACAATATATCTCACTATAGCTGCAATAACCTTAGTGGTAGGTGCAATACTGGTGTTATTATCCCCATACATATTTCAAGCAAAATACACAGAGAATGATTTATTTAAAATAAAATGTATTATGATATGTATGGTGCTGCAGTTTGCAGTAACTTTTATTTTTAACACTACAGCAATGGCGATACAAGCCTATGAGAAATTTATTTTTATTAGGGTTTGTCTATTGGTTGCCTGTGTATTGCAGCCATGTGTAAATATTGTAGCATTGTATTTAGGCGGCGATGCAATTACTATTTCAATTTTAAGCCTGATTAGTAGTATTATTACATATTCAATTTATTATATATATGCTAAAGCAAACATTCATCTTAAGTTCAAATTTGGAAGCCGTAATAAAGAGCTGTATAAGAGTATTTTTGTGTTTTCCGGTTTTCTATTTTTAAACACTTTGACAGATCAGCTTACATTTTCAACTGACAATGTAATCCTTAGTATAATTTCGGGACCTATAATAGTTGCAGTTTACACGGTTGGTTCAAATTTTAAAAACTATTTTATGGCATTTTCATCATCAGCATCCGGTGTTTTTGCACCACAGATAAACAGAATTATTGCTGATGATTATCCCCAAAAAGAGTTAGATGATATTTTTATAAGAATAGGAAGAATTCAATTTTATATTGTTACACTTATTCTAACGGGATATATTTTCTTTGGAAAGCAGTTTATTAGACTGTGGGTTGGCAACAGCTATGATGATGCCTATATTATTGGGTTGATGCTAATGCTGTCTGTATATATTCCCTGCTTTCAAAGCATTGGAATTGAAATTCAAAAGGCAAAAAATATGCATAAGGTAAGAAGTGTAGTTTATTTACTGGTGGCCATAGTAAATATTATCGTAACTATACCGTTTTCAATGTGGCTAGACGGTATAGGTGCTGCACTTGCAACTTTAATATGTATGTTCTTTGGAACTGTTATTTTTATGAATATATACAACTACAAAAAAGTCGGAATTGACATACCTAGATTTTGGAAAAATATTGCACGAATATTACCGGGAATAATTATTCCGGTAATATTAGAAACAGTTATTATTCATTTTATTGACATAAATTCATATTGGATATTACTGTTGGCAGCTTTGGCATATTGTGCGGTATTCTTCATATCAGTATGGTTTTTCAGTATGAATAAATATGAAAAAGGACTTTTTACTTCACCAATAAAGAAAATAGTTAATAAGCTTAGAAAAAATACGACATAATATTACTTATATAAAACAATAAATTGAGATTACTAATACAAAATAGTTTATGTAAAGCATATGAATCGTACTAACTTGGTTGTATGTAGTGCATAAAGCGAAAGGAAATATCTTTATTATGATTATAAAAAAAATCCTAGCCTATATTAGATTTTTACCTATTATTATTTTTTACGGTATATATAAGAATAACCGGCGATTAAAAGAGGATGTTGACAGGTGGCTGAAGGATGATTCACGCTCGCTTAACGAAAAATTAATTTATTTACTGTACACCTTTAAAGAATTTAGAAATTTGTTTATATACAGAAACAGATACCCAAAACCGCACAGGCTGTTTTGTAAATGGATAGCATTTTGGTATCCTCCGGAAAAAACATTATATATAGAGTGTCCTGACATTGGCGGAGGCTTTTACATACAACACGGTTTTGCAACCTATATATCTGCAAAAAAAATCGGCAAAAACTTTTCGGTAAACCAACAGGTAACAATAGGCTATAACGGCACTGACGGCTGTCCCACTATCGGGGATAACTGTATGGTTACCTGCGGTGCTAAGGTACTGGGTAATATTACTTTGGGGGATTGTACAAAGGTTGGTGCAAATGCAGTTGTAATTAAGGATTATAAACGGGGCTACGGTGTGCTTGTAGGTGTGCCGGCTACAGCCAAAAATGAATCCTCAAAGGAAAAGCTTAAATCACTTGGGATCGATTTTGACGAAGCATTATTTGATTAAGCGGTGTTGTATTTATGAGCTATTTTAGAGAATTTTATTTAAATAACAGACGCAGAGTTTTAAGCCGAATTGTAAAAAAACAGCTTGATTTATCAGAGATAAGCCTAATCTCTATGAACTGTATAGGCGGTATAATGTACCACGACACACAGCAAAAATTTCTTAGCCCTACGGTAAATCTCTTTTTTACACCAAAGGATTTTCTTAAGTTTGTTGAAAATTTAGATTACTATTTGAGTATAGTGCCAACCGTAGAAAACGGTGAAAAATATCCTATCGGCAGGCTAGATGATATAACTCTGTATTTTATGCATTATAATTCAGCAGAGGAGGCTCTTAGAAAGTGGGAGGAAAGAAAGAAGAGAGTAAACAAGGACAAAATATTTGTTATTATGGTTGAACGGGATGGCTTTACACAGCAGGACTTTGAAGGCTTTAAAAAAATAAAATATCCTAAGCTGTTGTTTACCCGCAATAAGGATTATGAATGTGATTACTCTCTCTACTTTCCAAAGTATGCAAATCAGAGCCAGCTGCCGGACATTATTCCAGGTAGATATATGTATTCAAAGATGAAAATTGTAAAATCAATTAAGAGAGAATTTAGTTGATAAATAGCAGAATAAATGCTTCAGTTGTCGTTTATAAAGTGATAGTTAATTTTATGACTAACACTAAATATTTTATTTTTCAGTTAAGGAAATTCTTTTACAATTTTTAAAATTAAAGGATTAATTGCCAAAGCTGTACAAGGTGATAATATATGATAAAAACCAAAGAAGATTTAAAAGAATATATTAAATGTGATGATTGGTACTATAATCAGCAATTTACAAAATGGGATAAAAAATTATTTATTTTTTTAAGAGATCCTCAGTACCTACTACATAAATACAAAATATTTCTGAGGAAAGAGGAGTATTACTTGAACGATAATAACTGTTCAAAGATGAATACATTAAAAAGACTTTATTATATAAGAAGAAAAAACAGAATTGGAAATAAACTGGGGATTTGTATTCCTCCTAATACATTTGGAAAAGGTCTTGTAATAATGCACCATGGTTCGATTATTGTAAACCCTAATGTTAGGGTAGGAGAATATTGTATTTTGCATGGCAACAACTGCTTAGGTAATAATGGTAAAAGTCAACCTGCACCTCATTGCGGTAACAGGTTGGATGTAGGCATGGGTGCAAACCTTATTGGGGGTATTCAAATTGGAAACAATGTTACAGTTGGAGCCAATGCCTTGGTAAACAAGAGCTTTAATGATAATTGTGTTTTGGTTGGTGTTCCGGCTAAAAATTGCAAACCACTTAAATCTAACAGCTAATGTGTCAAAGTATGCGAATCAGAGCCAACTGCCGGACATTATTCCGGGCATATATATGTATTCAAAGATGAAAATTGTAAAATCAATTAAGAAAGCGTTGGAAAATAGTATGGACAAAATAAGTATTGTTGTTGCAGTTTACAATACGGAAATAGCATTGGAAAAATGCATAAGCTCTTTACTTGAGCAGACATATAAAAATACAGAAATCATTTTAGTTGAAGACTGCTCTACAGATAACAGCCTGAAAATTTGCAGGGAATTTGAGAAAAAATACGGTAATATAAAGGTTATTTGTAATGAAAAAAATCTTGGTGTTTCGGCTACACGCAACCTTGGCATAAACAATGCAACCGGTAGGTACATATGCTTTGTTGACAGTGACGATTATGTTGAACCAAATTATCTTCAACAGCTTTATACAGCAATGGTCGATAATAATGCTTTGCTTTCAATATGCGGAAGCTGGTTCCATGATTACACCAATAACACAGAACAGAAAATGTTATGGGACTCTGAAGGAAATATCCAATCAGTGAGTATTGCAAGAGCCTTTGAGCTTTCAGATAAATACTATTTAAATGCACTTTGGAACAAGCTCTTTGTAACAGACTTGATTAAAAAGCAGAACATAATTTTTGATGAATCATTATCTATGGGGGAAGATCAAAAATTCTCTCTTGACTATATAGAAAAAAATCACATTGAAACAATAGCAGTTTTATCATTGCCGCTTTATCACTACATAAGGTGGAATAACAATTCTTTAATGGCACAGTTCGGAGATCGGGCTTTTGGTGATTACCTTGCAAATGCAAAACGAATATACAAAATCATAAAACCGTTAAATAAAGATGCTGAAAAATTATACAATGAAAGATCCGAAAAGATTAAAAACAGCTTAAAATATGTTATAATACAAGGTAATAAAACAAATAAACAAAAGCTGGAGGCTATTAAACATATATACCCATCTTACAACTATAGTGATTATCTTTTGGATAATATTATAAGAGTTAAGGAAAGAATTGCAAAGCTGATTAGAAAATAACTATATAAGGATTTAATTATTAAGCTATAAGCTATGCATTAAAATAAATCAGCTTTTCCGATAAACAGTTTTGTTTGAGTATGTTTTATAAATAGAGCTTAATTAGTCAAAAGGGGAGATTTATTATGTCACAAGATAGTCCGCTAATTTCCGTTGTTATACCGGTTTATAATGTTGAAAGCTATCTTGAGGAATGTCTTAACAGTGTAGTCGAACAAACCTACAGTAATTTACAAATAATACTTGTTGATGATGGCTCTACAGACAGTTCGGGCAGTATTTGCGATAGATATGCTTCACAGGACAGCAGAATTACTGTTGTACACCAAAAGAATCAGGGAGCCGGTGTGCTAAAAACACCAGCTTAGAAGAAGTAGCGGGTGAGTACCTGTCAATTATAGACAGCGACGATTATTTAGATCAAAATTACTATAAAATTATGCTGGCGGTTATAACAGAAACTAATGCTGATACGGTGCAGTGTTTATTTACAAGTCAATTTAGAGATAACGGCTTTAATTGCGACTACAATTTTTCAGCTTCACATAATCGTTTGCTAACTACCCAAGAATATCTGTTTGAAATGCTATATGATTGGAAATATGCTGTTTTTTGGAATAAGCTGTTTAAAACCGAATTACTATGTAACGCACGCTTCCCCTCAGGCAGAAAAATTTAAAAGACTGGAGCCTTTTTTTACATTCATCTCTCAAATTATATTGCTGACTGCCTGAAAAAAGCCTTGTTGGATGATACTAAAGTGGTTTTTAAGAAATATCAAAAGCAATATCCGCAAAAAAGTATCGGCTTATACGATAAATTTATCATTAAGAAAAATGAAAGGCACTTTAAAGCTGATAATAGTATTAACACTGAAAATGCTGAATATTTTGATTGAATTTAGTGCGTATATTAAAGTCAATAAAAACATTAAGAAGGTGATAAAATTATGAACTTATGTAGCAAGGACCATTGTTCTGCTTGCGGAGCTTGTGTAAGTATTTGTCCTAAAAATGCAATAAAATATGAAAAAGATGAATATGGATATGAATATCCCGTCATAGACAGCAGTCTGTGCATCGATTGTGGTTTATGTGTTAAAAGCTGTCACATATTAAATCAAGTGGAACGAAACACCCCTAAAAAAGCGTATGCCGCATGGAGCAACGATCCCGTTGACAGGGCCACCAGCACATCAGGTGGTGTAGCATCAGTATTTTATCAGAAGATGCTTGATAATAATGGTGTTTGTTACGGTGCGGCATATGATGAAAATTTGAATGTTGTAATAGAAGGATACTCAGACAATAGAGTTACAGAGTTTAAAAATTCAAAATATGTTCACAGTAATATGACCAATGCCTATGCAAAAATAAAGGAAAATCTTGTAAAGGATAGACAAGTAATATTTATAGGGTTGCCATGCCAAGTGGCAGCCCTGCGAACATACCTGAAAAAAGAATATGAAAACCTTGTACTTGTAGACATTATTTGTCATGGCACTCCACCGCAGGACTATTTAAAAAACCATATAGATACTCTCGAACAAAAATATAGAAAGAAGGCAGACATTGTCAGGTTTAGAAATGATAATGAATTTTATTTTACTCTTTCAAGAAAAGGAGAAAATAAACCCTTTGTATCTGTTCATAAGGACATTGATACATATTTATTGTCTTTTTTTGAGTCTTTAACCTATTATGAGGCCTGCTATAATTGCAAATATGCCTGTGGTGAAAGAGTTTCTGATATTACAATAGGCGACTTTTGGGGCTTAGGTTTAGAAATACCATTTAATCATCCATATACAGGTGCTATTTCTCTGGTACTTGTTAATAATAAAAAAGGACTTGACTTTTTTGAGGGCGTAAAAGACAAAGTATTTTTCGAAGAACGCCCTGTTTCAGAGGCAATAAAAGGAAATGCTCAGCTTAATACTCCGTCAAAAAGGAACAGGCATAGAGATGATTTTCTAAAGCTTGTGAAAAATAACAGCTTTGACAGCTCTGTGAAAAGCATTTATTCAGAGCATATTAAGAAACACAAGCCTATTGTAATGAAAAACCACATTAAAAGAAAAATCAGAATTTTTGCAAAGAAGATTCTCGGGAGGTAAATATGAAGATTGGTATAATGTCTATGCAGAGAATCATCAACTATGGTTCTTTTTTACAAGCATATGGACTAAAAAAAACTATCGAGTCTTTAGGTGATAATACTGTTGAATTTGTTGACTATAAGGTAGGTAATCCTATTGTAAGTAACACAGAAAAATCCTCTGTACCTGCCGAACCAAAGCTTAAACGAATGCTAAAGGTTATATTTAGTAAGGATTATAGGGAAAAAAGGAATAGAGAGATTAGGCAAAATGAAGCTTTTACCACCTTTTATAATAAATTCAGCAACGAGTGGTTGCCTATTTTGGGTGTCACCACTGAAAACAACTACACACCGCAGCTTGATACTTTGGTTATAGGTAGTGACGAAGTATTTAACTGTATGCAATACAGCACAAATGTAGGGTATAGTCTGCAACTATTTGGTAACGAAAACAAAGCAAAGAGGTTAATTTCTTATGCTGCATCATTTGGCTCAACAACACTTGAAAAGCTGACAGAATATAATAAAGCTGAAGAAATTGCTCACTGTTTATCAAAATTTAACGCTATATCTGTTCGTGATGAAAATAGCCATAACATAGTAAAAGCCCTTATCAATAAGGAGCCTGTAGATTCTATAGACCCGGTGCTGTTGTATAAATTTGATAAGGAAACTGAAAAGATAAATATAGATTTAAAAAATTATCTTGTAGTTTATGCTTATTCGGGAAGAATAAATGATGAAGAAGCAAAAGCAATTCAAAGCTTTGCCCAAAAGCACGGTAAAAAAACATTATCCATCGGCGTTATGCAGGCTTTTACCGATATATACATTAACGCTGACCCATTTACCTTGCTTGCATACATAAAAAATGCCGATTATGTTGTTACCGATACTTTTCACGGTACAGTATTTTCTATTAAATATCAGATTCCTTTCGCAACCATAATCAGAGAAAGTAATAAGCAAAAAATTTCTGATTTGCTTAATAAATTTTCTTTAAGTCAAAGAAGGCTAAGTAATATAAACGAAATAGAAGAAGTGCTTACTACCGAGCTTGATAAGAAACAGATTTGTATAAATATAGAAAAATACAGAGGAAACGCACTCACATATCTAAAAGAAAATCTTAACTGATTCTTGTTATACTATGAACATCCTAAAAATATTAACACAATACATATACTGTCTGTCGTATTTTGAGCTGGCCTTGTTTGTTGCTGCGGCGTCTGTTATTTGTGTTGCGGTAAACAGTTTTTTATATAAATACAGTTGGTGGCGTTACATTCTTATTGCCATAGGCACTGCTTATACAATGCTTTTGCTGTATATAACACTTTTGGGCCGTACAGAGCCTATAGTAAACAGTATTTCTTTGGTTCCCTTTGAGTCCTACATTGGTTATCTTAACGGCGTGCAGGAAATGCTTAGAACCTGTATAATGAATATATTCCTGTTTTATCCCTTGGGGCTTGTTTTGGGGGCGTTGCTTACAAAGCAAAAATTTTGGAAGCTGCTTTTGGCATGGGCAGCCTGCTTTGGGCTGAGTGTAATGATAGAGCTAAGTCAGTATATTTTCAGTATAGGCTATGCGGAGGTTGACGATGTAATCAACAATACTATTGGCTCCGCATTGGGAATATCAGTTATGCGGGCCGGTACAGCCTTAGTTCTTTATATAAAAGAAAAGCTGCATAAAATTACAGCAATAAATAATTTAGAGGATTAACCAAAAGTAAAAACCATTTTGCAGGTATATAATTCCCGCAAAATGGTTTTTAATGCTTTTATGGCTGTATTTGCTTGTGCTGTGATAATAATGCTATTAATTATTTTTTATATCCTCACAGTATTAATTACCGCTGTCTTCCAAATTTTTTAGTTCCAGCCCATATGCAATGGCCTTATCAATTTCTGCTATTGATTGTTCTGCAGTTAGAACATAGCTGGTTTTTTGAAAATATTCAATAAAATCAGACAATTCCTCAAGCAGTCCGTTAGGAACGCTGAGAAGAAAGAAATTACCATTGTTTTTTTTCTTGTCATTGTAGTAAAAAACAATATCATAATCAGAAAAAAGGTTAATATTCATATGGTTATGTGGAAATTCGGCACCATTATATAGACAATACTTACCTCCGTTTTCTATAAACGCCCTCACCTTTTCAAGTAAATAAATGCGGTCATCTAAACGCAAGGGCTTGCCAAAGGTGTCTGTAATAGGAGATTCCTCGCCTGTTTTTACAAACTCTATAAGGGCTTCTGTCGGAGCACATATAATGGTCTTTGGGTTTTGCAGAAAATAGTTATATGACGAAAGGCTTAGAGTAATTATGTTATTCTTCTCCTCGTCAGATATATCCAAATCGTTGAATATATAGTTATAATGCTCCGCAGTCAAAAAAGGTGCTACACAAAAGGCTCCGTTGATGCAATTCATATAATACTGCTTTGCCTGCTCCTGCATAAGTGAGCAGACAATATTTGGCGTTTCAAATGAGCTTATTTCTCTGCACTTAAAGCTGTCACAGCTGCTTATGCTCTCTCTGAAGCGTCCAATATATGCAGAGATAACATTTTTATCCGACTGAACCAGGGCACTGTTAAAGTCATTGGAAATCAGTACAACATATGTACCGGTAATAATATAATACGGGTACAAAACAGTCTGGCTTTCGCTGTCGGTTTCAAAAAAGCTGCAGTATACATTGTAGCCGCTGAACATAAGAGGCACCATACGCATAAGCTTCATAAAGTTATTATGCCTGTCAGATTTTTTCATCGAAAAAAGAATATGACCTTTCATATCTATTTTATCTCTGTATACCATGTAATTTTGCTCCAGAAAATCTACCAGCTCATAGCTCTGAAAATTAAAATAAAAATAGATTAAAGGCGACTCCGCCTGTGTTTCTATATTGATTACATGCTTTATGATGTTTGTAATCAGGATTCTATTTTTGTAATATCCATCCTTAACGGGCTTGTATATAACATTGGTAGCCATCTTATTGTACATCGAGGAAAATTTTTCCAGATATGTTATAGTACCATAGTTTGTAAGGCTTTCTTTGGTATAACAAAAGTCGTTCCAGTAATCGCCGCAGATTTCTTTATTAAAAAGCTCTCCCAGCTTTTTCTTTTGAATAGCTGTAAGATGCAGCATTTCTAACAGATGAAAAAACACATCCTTGCTCATAAAACGCTGTCCGCTTAGATACTTTGAAAGTGTAGTTCTGTTTATGCCCAATTCACTTGCAAGCTCACCTTTTGTTTTTGTAGAGTATTCTAATATTTCGTTTAGATAAGTTATAAAGTCCGACATAATCGTTTTTAACCCCCATACATAGCAAATTTGCTGTAATTATAGCACAAAAAACCGTTTACATCAACAATTTTTCACATTTTTTAAGCAAAATGACAAATTGAAAAATTTGCTGTCACACTACCTGTCACATATTGAATATGAAAAGCTTATTTGGTAAAATGTAGTGGTAGGGTACATATAGCCTGCCGGTTTTGAGCTTTGCAGTAAGGCGGCTTGTGAAGTCTTCAGCTGCTTCAAAGCTGTGGCTATATGGCAATGCGGTAAAGCCCTTGGCTTTTATGATGTTTTATTTTGCTTATGCTTAAGGCGAAAAGGAGGTAATAGAATTTGAACAATTTTGAAAAGTACAATATAACGCCGCAGCTGCTTGCACAATGGATCCAAGAGGAAAAGGACGGCAACACTGAGCTGACGCATCGAATAGGCTTCGCATTCCTGTACGGCGACGGCGGAATACAGCCAAATGTACCGTTAGGCTTGAAATATATTGATAAAGCTGCTGTTGAATGCAACGATATAGAGGCACAGTATATGCTGGGGCTTTTTTATGAAAACGGAAACTACACTGTTAAGGACGAAGAAAAATCAATCAGCTATTACACCATGGCGGCAGCAAATAATCATGCTGAATCTCAATATGCATTGAGCTGTCTGCTTTTGAAGGGCAGTCACAAAAGCCCTAAGTGGCTGTATTGGATGTGTAAATCCCACCTTAACGGCTTTAGCAGTGCTACGGAATATTTAGAAAATATGATAGCTAATGACGGGGATATAGCTAAAAGAACTATAGAGCACCAGCTGGAGGCAATTTCGGTTTCTGAATAGTTTTTGCAGACTCCCCTATTTATATGGTTGCTACGCATTAGCTACATATTTATAAAATTCCCCATAAAATACAGAAAATAATTCCAACAAAGTTTACTAACAATAAACTTTGTTGGAATAGTAACTAAAATAGTGTATGTGGTAAATATAGATTTCAAAAAGCAAAGACAGCTGAGAATTTTAAATTTCTTCGGTGTCTTTGCTTTTTGCTTTTTATTTTACACTGAATTGTGCTGTATTATTTTTTGCTCATTAGCTTTGCAAGCTCCATAACCTTGCTTATATTTCCGTCTGCTTTTATTTTTCCAAAGGTAAAGGCTGTAATCGGGTTCATTTTTCCTCGTATCAGCTTTAGAAAATCATCAGAATTTACTGTAAATGATACATCGCTGTTTTCGTACTCGCCTGTTTCTATAAAAAGCCTGCCGTTGTTTATTTTGGCGTAAAACACGCCGGCACCTTGTCCGGTTAAATTTATTTGAGCCGAGATATTTTCTTTGTATTCGCTTACATCTGTGTTTATAAAGCTGCTGCGTGCTTCCTGAAAAATTTCCTGAAATGTCATATTTATCCTCTTTTATTTCATATTTTACTATTGCATATGATAATATATATTAGTCGGTACAGTGCAGATATTTTTTAATTTCTCTAATATAAACCTCTGCCGTTGGAGAGTGTATGCTGTGCTTTTTGGTTATATAGCCAATTTCCATAATGCTGTTCTTGTTGTCGGCGTCCTCCTTAAAAGGAACTGCGACAAAATCGTTTCCGTTTAGCTCCTCACAAATAATACCGGAGCAAAGAGTATAACCGTTCAGCCCCTTCATAAGGTTAAGCATTGTAGCACGGTCGGTGGTTTTAATAATTCTTGGGTAATCGTTATCGCTTAAAATTTCCTCCGAAAAGTAAAAGGAACCGTTGTCGCCCTGCTCAAAGGTTAGGCAAGGGTATTCGTAAAGCTGCTCTATGCTTATTGATTTATTTTTGGCTAAGGGGTGCTGTCTGTATAGATAAACATAAGCACTGCAGTTTATCAGCCTGTGGAACTCAAGGTCGTTGTCGTTAAGCATTTTGGTTATTATTTTTCTGTTAAAATTGCTTAAAAACAGAATTCCTATTTCACTTTTTAAGGCAGCTACATCTGTTATTACCTCTAGGGTTTTTGTTTCCCGCATTGCAAATTCAAAGTTAAGGGTGTCAAATTGGTTTACAGTGTCAACAAAAGCCTTTACCGCAAAGGAATAGTGCTGTGTGGAAACTCCGAATTTTCTTTTCAGCTTGTCCTTGTCGCTGTATTTTTCCAGCAGCAGCTCATACTGCTGATACACCTGCCTGGCGTACATTAAAAATTCAGCCCCTTGACTTGTTGGCACGGCACCTCTGCCTGTACGCAAAAAAATGCTTATGCCTATTTCCTTTTCAAGCTCTTTAATGGAATTTGTCAGCGACGGCTGTGAAACATACAGCTTTTCTGCCGCTTTGTTCATTGAGCCGGCGTCAGCTATGGTAATTGTGTATAATATCTGTTGCAGCGTCATAGTTTTCACCCTTTGAGAAAAACGCTGTATTATACAAATAATACAGCGTTTTAAATAAACTATTATAAATATAACAGTAAATATCCCTTTTGTCAAAGATTATACAGAAAATTATTTAACTGCCTCAAATGCCTCCTGTAGGTCATAAATAATATCATCAATATGCTCTGTACCGATAGACAGGCGGATTGTATTTGGCTTAATGCCCTGCTCAAGCAGCTCTTCCTCTGTAAGCTGTGAATGTGTAGTTGAAGCCGGGTGAATAGCAAGGGATTTAACATCCGCAACATTTGCAAGCAATGAGAATACCTGTAAATTATCAATAAACTTTTTGGCTGTTTCCTCGTCGCCCTTAATTTCAAATGTAAAGATAGAACCGCCGCCATTTGGGAAGTACCGGTCATACAGCTTTTTATATGGTGATGTAGGCAGTGACGGGTGGTTTACGCTTTCAACCTGTGGGTGGTTAGCCAAAAATTCAATAACCTTTTTGGTATTTTCAGCGTGTCTTTCAACTCTAAGTGACAGCGTTTCAAGTCCCTGTAGGAAGATGAATGCGTGGAATGGTGAAATTGTAGCGCCTGTATCTCTCAGCAACAGTGCTCTTATAAATGTAACAAATGCAGCGCCCGGAGCAGCCTCTGTAAATACAGCACCATGGTAAGATGGATTAGGCTCTGCGAACTGAGGAAATTTACCCGAAGCCTTCCAGTCAAAGTTGCCGCTCTCAATAATTACGCCGCCAATAGCTGTGCCGTGGCCGCCGATAAACTTTGTAGCCGAGTGTACAACAATGTCTGCGCCATATTCAAAAGGTCTTAGAAGATATGGTGTAGCAAATGTGCTGTCTACTACCAAAGGAATATTGTGTGCGTGTGCAATGTCTGCTACCTTTTTAATGTCAATTAGGTTTGAGTTAGGGTTGCCAAGGGATTCTATATAAAGGGCTTTTGTATTTTCATCAATAGCCTTTTCAAAAGCACCGTCTTCGTCAGGGTCAACAAATGTAGTTGTAACACCGTAGTTTGGCAAAGTATGCTCAAGCAGGTTATATGTACCGCCGTAAATAGTTTTAGCGGCTACAATGTTGTCGCCTGCTTTTGTCAGAGCCTGTACGGCGTAAGTTACTGCAGCGGCACCGGAGGCAACTGCCAAAGCGGCCGTACCGCCCTCAAGAGCAGCTATTCTTTCTTCAAAAACAGCCTGTGTAGGGTTTGTAAGTCTGCCGTAAATATTACCCGGGTCACGCAGTGCAAAACGGTCTGCGGCATGCTGGCTGTTGTGGAATACATATGATGTAGAAGCATATATAGGTACTGCTCTTGCGTCTGTAACAGGGTCAGCCTGCTCCTGTCCAACATGTAACTGCTTTGTTTCAAAATGTAGGTTTCTATCTTTAAGTGTGCTCATTGTTATTTACCTCTTTCGTTAATTATTATTTTAAATTATTCAGATATATTTTCTTAGTAGGATTATTTTATGTGTCAGCTTAGTAGTTGGTAATTCAGTATTTGCAACAGCACATTCGTCCTCTTGTATAGTTATTTCTTATGTATTCTTTTAGGAATAAATTCATAACTAAACCCTCCCTGTTTAACTAAAGCTGTTTGAAATTTGGCTTTAATTTGTGTTTCAATCTTTACTATGGCTATATTATAAATGCCTGTAACCAAAATGTCCAATGCCGGTTAATTATAGATATTAATAGCTAATAGCTATAACTAATCTTCGTTCAATAGCTATCGGCTATTTGTATCTAATTTAGTAGGAATTAAATAATAGCTGTATAAATAAGTTAAGAATGGCGGCTGCTGTTCTGCGGATAAGCTCGCTGTTGTCAGGCTTATAGGCAGTATACAGAAAGCATTTCGGCTTTTTTATGTGCAATCATCCCAGTTTTTAGCCGTTTATCCCTAATTACTTGATATTTTTTGACAAATAAGGTATATTTAACTTATGGTAGACTCGTTATAATAAAACTTTGCCTTTTCACTTGATGAAGTCTATACGGATTATCTTTTTCCGCAAACAGACAAAACAAGTGAGGTTAAGTATGAAGGCACTGTTGAAAAGGAGGTGTTTAATGCCAATGATGACAGTGTTTATGCTGACTTTCATTTCAGTCAGGCTCAGAAAGATGATGATACAACATCCGGTTACGGCAAATCAATGAATGACAAGGCAGAGGACATTTTGAATGATGACGGCACAACCAATCCTCTTGGAGGATTAACCGTAGTCATTGCAGGCGATTACAGCGGCACAATGGTATTCCATACCTCTATAAATACTCTTGGTGCTTAATTGCAGTCCATTTTCATAAAGCAAATTAAGCTAATGAAATATGCCTGTTTGATTATTTCAGCCATAATAATTTTCTCGATTTTTCAATAAAAATTTTTTTGGCTGTACTGCTTATTGGACACACTTATTACTATAATTATATACATAAGGAATACACCGGAGGACTTCACACAAGGGAGGTTATTATATGCCTGATGATGACGGTTATGTTTATCAGGAATTTTTTAGTGGAGAGGATTCAGGCGGAGACGGATGCTTCAGTAGAGGCGGATGCCTAGGCGGCGGCTGTTCCACTATAGTTTTTATATTAGTAATTTTAATAATGTTATTTCTGTTGCCAATTGTAACCATTGGATTAACCTACTTTGCAATAACAAGCCCGGAAACCTTTTTTGAAGATGGAACAAAGAATATTTTCCTGTTAGCAGGCTTATACGCACTAATTATTGGCATAACTATCTTTATTATTTATCAATATCACAAAAACAAGAAAAAATAAGCATTCTAAAAAGCAACAGCCACACTGCAGTAATATACAGTGTGGCTGTTGCCATGTGAAAGGATGAAGCATATTTTATTTCCACCTAATACTTTCCAAATTGATCCTCTTAATTTTTTTCAGATAATCAATAAGTGCCTGCTGACCGGTAACACCGGCTTTTTTTAATTTTCCCTGCTTTGCCACAGCATCTGTAGTTTCGTTGCATACCACAGTGTAGGCAGCATCGTCCTCAAGCCTACTGCCCTCTTTTGTTACCAACACATATGGAAAAGGATTGCCATCGCTAAAAAGGTCATAACCGGTTTTTGAAAGCTGTTTTATTTCCTTTCCTGTCAGCTTCATTGTGTAAATAGCGTCTGACCAGCCGGACGGGTTTATTGCACAAAGCTCCTCGGCATTAATCTTTATGCCTTTAAACAGGCGTCCGTTTACACCAAAAGGGTTTTCCTTTTTCTCGCCGTGATATTCCCCCAGGGAAATTAAAGCACAGTCGGCGTTTGTTTTTACCGCATATGCCGTACCCACCAGACGGGCCGTTTCTTCAAGGGTAAGATTTTCTTCAACACAGGCGTAAACCTCTGCCCCGCCTTGTGCAATGGTTCTTTTTTGAATGGAGTTAATTTTTTCAACTAACCGGTCAGCACCAAAACTGCCGGATTCCTGTTCAATAACGGCATTTCCTATAGGCTCCAGGTAATTCTCCCAGCCTGTGTAGACAAGAGGTATAACCTTACCCTCTTCAACAGATTTTTCTAAAGACTTGTATATGTCATTTACAGAGTTGTTAAATTCCTTAAGAGGAAGCACTATTGAATCCTTTTTAGGATTTTCCAAAGCCGCCAGCTGTCCCTCCTCTGTAGATAAAAACTCCATTACTTTCAGAGCGTCTTCGAGCTTCTGCGGATTTTTTTCAAGATTTTTATTCAGTCCAAAATATCTGTTGGCGTTGGTTAGGGCTACATTGTTGCTGCCATCCTCCGAAAGCCATGGCAAAACCCCATATTGGTCGCCTGTTCCGTCATCGTATTGCGATACTCTAAAGGGACTTATTTTCATTAAAAATGCAGTATTTCCCTGTGCGAAATATTCCTCTGCCTTTGAATCGTCGTGAAGCTCCTCCGTATAGCTCAGCATTCCCAGATCAATCCATTTTTGTAAATATTGGGCACACTGCTTAAATTCTCCCGACGCATCTGCCTTACCTAATAAAAAGTCCCTTTTCCACCTGACTCCGTCCTGCGTTGACAGAAAATTAGTTGCTCCCAAGGTAAACAAATATGTAAAGGCACTGCCGGGGTATTGATTCTCTGACACAGACACAGTAACCCCTGCCTCTTTAATTTTCGGAACAAGCTGCTGAAGCTCCCTAAAGCTCTTTGGCACCTCCCAATTATGCTTTTGAAAAAGTGTTTTGTTGTAAAAGATGCCGGAGATTGTGTAGCCGTTTGGCAATAGATAAATAGAGCCGTCAACATCTGCCAGGTTAAGAACGCTCATATCATATTTAGACACAAAGCTGTAGCCCGAAAGGCTTAAAAGCTTCTCTTTTTGGAGTTTTTCATCTATAAGGTGAAAAGATGTGAATATGTCGGGGGCATTATCGGTTTTAAGAAGTGTGGTGGTATAACGGCTTGAATTTCTGCCCTTGTAGCTGATAATCTCCAAATTAATTTCCGGATATGCCTTTTTCAGTGCCCGTTTGAAAGGCTCATAGTTTCTGCCAAAGGTAACAATGGTAATAGGCTCGTGCCCGTTTGTTTTGCCTTCCTTTTTGCCGGCAGAATCATTGCTAAGTGTATTTGTACAGCCCGTAATCAAAAGAAAAATTAATACAGCACATAAGGCAGATTTAATATATTTTTTCATATTTAACCCTCGCAATACATTTTATTATTAATTAAGCATAATAAATTATTATGTTATAGTTTGACAGCCCTTATTGTAGCGGCTGATAACCTCATACATTTTTTTTACATCTATAGGCTTAGCTATGTGGTCATTCATTCCAACCTGCTTTGCTTTTTGTATATCATGAGAAAAAGCGTTTGCCGTCATAGCTACAATAGGGACAGTCTGTGCGTCTGTTCTGCTTAAGGAGCGTATAATCTGTGTTGCTTCATAACCATTTAGCGTTGGCATCATTATATCCATAAGAATAAGGTCAAATTCGCATATATGGCTCTGTTTAAAAATACTGACAGCCTCCCTGCCGTCCTTAGCCAAAGTAACTACAGCGCCGGCGTCCTCTAACAATTCTTTTGCAATTTCACTGTTAAGTTCGTTGTCTTCTGCCACCAATATTCTCATACCCTTAATATTGTCTGAAGTGTCGCTGTCGGACTGCTTTTCGGCAAGGGCAGGCGATGAATCTATCTGAAACGGAATTACTATGGTAAAGGTGCTTCCTACATTCAGCTTACTTTCAACCTTAATTTTACCTCCCATTTTGGTGGTAAGGGCCTTACATATAGACATTCCAAGTCCGGAGCCTTTAAACTGCGAAGCGTAGCTGTTGTTGCCCCGTGTAAACGGCTCAAAGATTTTTCTTTGAAAATCCTCGCTCATACCAATGCCGTTATCCTTAATAACAAACTTAAATATGGCACAGTTACTATAAGAATCAATTTCATCAACAGAAAATTCTATCCTGCCTCCGTTATCTGTATACTTTACAGCATTGCTTAAAATATTTAACAATATCTGCCTTAAATGCAGTGGACTTCCGACCAGATTTTTATGTTTAATGCCACCGTAGAGGGGAATAAAGAGCAAATTTTTTTCCTCTATCTGTCCCATTATTATAGTTATGCAGGCGTCTAACAGAGAGGTTATTTCAAAGCATTCCTCAGCAAGCTCCAGCCGTTCGTTTTCTATTTGGCTCATATCCAAAATATCATTAATAAGCAGCAGTAAATGATTTGACGAGCTTCGTATTTTATTTAAACAGTCCTCTACCTTTTCCAAATCTCCTATATGTCGGTCTGCAATGTCAAGCATACCCATAATTCCGTTAATAGGTGTGCGAATATCGTGCGAAATATGTGTCAGGAAATCTGTTTTTGCACGGTTTGCACGGTTGGTTTCTTCAATGGCCTTTTGCAGCCGTTCATTCATTTCACGCTCTTTTTTATATATTTTAGACTGACCGCTGCTATAGGTAATAACAAAAACCACAACCGTTACAAGCAGTAAAAACAGAGAGCCGAAAAACACTATAGTCTGCAGCAGCACGCTTGTAAATCCTGAGCTATTTGCACTTACATACTCTCCGGATACCAATATCATAAGCCTTCTGCCGTTGTCAATAGAGCCGTACGCTATAAAATAATCAGTATTATCTATTACTATTTCTGCCACACCCGATTTTCCCGATGTTATATTATTTTTAAAGGTATCATAAGAGCTGTCATACAAAAATTCACAGTTTGCCATAGCCTCAATAACATTGTAGGAATTAATTATTTTTCCTTCCTCGTTGCTTATATTGTCGGGATAGTTGTCATAATATATTCTGTTGCCATTAGATGTAATAAGTACAGTGTTGTTGGCTTTTTGATATGCGGAGGATTTAAAAATAGATTCAAAATACTCCATTTTCTGCAATATGGCAATATGCGTTAGCTTTTTATGGCTTTTACCAAGTAGTATAGGTGTATCCAGCTTTTTCAAAAATAAAACACATACATTCCTGTCCACTGTATAGGTTTTTTCAGAGTGAATCAGGAGCTGTGTTTTTTCCCCTCTTACCAGTATATCAGGCTCTGTCCAACGCCTTTGAACTCCGTTTTTGTAGTAAACATTTCCCTTGTCATCAAATACAACTATTTCGGCAGCCTCCGGCCGAAGCATTTCATTATTATAATCTACAATTTCAGAGGGATTTTCCGTATTTTTATGATTTTCAAAATACTTATGCATTGAAGCATCGGCAATCGAAAGCTGCTTCCATTGATTTGAAATGACATAATCAATCTGACTTATCATTTGCCCAGTGGTTTCCTTTAAATGATAGCAGCGTTCTTTGTAAAGCTCATAGGTAATGGTTTTATAAATTGCATATGTTAATGTAACTGTGATAACAGTACACAACAGCACTATCATAATCACCGCTTTTCGTGTCTTCTTTGTCATATTTTTCTCCTAACCCTATACATTTTCGAAATTGCAGACAATATATGCTTGTAACAAGCAAGACTTGCTAAAATATTTCCAAATATGGTATATTATACCAAGATTTCTAACATTTTGCAAGTATGTATATAATTATTATTTATAATAAAGGGTAATATTTAATTCCGTATGTAATATGAGTTATCAATTAGACGCTTCAGCAAGACATTGTCCCGCTATGATGCTTTTATTGTAAAAAAACTGTTTCTCAGTAACACAAGCCTAAAATAAGAAAAAAGCAAGCGGCAACCTATTCTTTGACGCTTGCTAGAATCAATTTTTCTTTTTGCACTAATTATACTCTGCTTCATTGTTAAAGTGATTGCTCTCTTGGTTTTGAGATTAAAGGCTAAGCAACTTAAAAGTTCCGGTCATCCGGAGCTTTCATATCCTTATTTATAGGTTCTTTTATTTGAACCATATCGGTTACCTCACTTTTAGGCACTTTCCCCTCAAACAAATATCTGTCTACTTGTTCAAATCCATTCTCCTCTGTAAACAACGGCTCACCCTCTGAAACATATCCTAAAGTTATAACATACTCTGTATCCGTTTTACGAATTACGCCAACTTGCCGTCCCTTACACTTTCCGACATTATATATGTTACAAAACCACTCAACATCATCTTGAGATACCTCCTTAATGTATTTCCCAACATCACTAGGCTTTGTGATATACAGCAAGAGGCTATTTATTTCAGAGTATTACATGTAATAAACCTGAAAAAAACAGTGTTAGCGACAAGCTGACGCCGCAAAGAGCCAAGACACCTGCTAAAAATCTCTTCACTAATTCCTCCTAATTTTATTCCTATATTAATTCTCAAACGAGAAAACATATACCATTTGGTCGGCGACTATGCCGCTTTTTAATTCAATTTTCGTATCACCTTCAACACAAACAGCGGGACGTATACCATTTTGATCATACGAATTTGTAAAGCCGAGTTTGTTATTATCTCCAATTACATAGGAACAAGAGAGATAATAAGTATTGGGTGTACGCAACCACCAGCTCGAAAGATCTTCATTAAAATACGCTTTTCTGTTCTCTTCGTTACGGAAATACTCAAGCATTTCCCCTTCCGGTGCTATATTAACCGAATCGCTTATTCCAACCTCGTTACACGACAGCAGAAAAACACATCGATCAATCATTTCAATATCAAGGCCTGATGCACCCAAAGCATCCTCGGATGTGATTTCTACTTTCGATTGAATTATATATTGAGATATCTCTGTTAGTGATTTTAGGTACTCTTCATTCAAGTACAAATCAATTTCGCTGTTGGCGTAGTAAGCACTGTAATTGTTGATTCTTCTGTTCTCATCAAGTATTTCTTTTCGTAGCAACAGAGTGTTACCATTGTAATCGTCCGTCAGAACCAAAAACGGAGTGTATTTACCATTTTCCATAATATAAATATAATTTATGGAATCGGCTTCATCATAAGCCAGATCTGACACCTTTTTCATTTCTTTCTCTCCGCTGCATGCGCACAAGCCTAAGGCGATAGCAAAGGACATGCACAAAACAATTATCTTCCTTATAGTCATAAAAGCAGCCCCTCCCTTATATTTGCATTATATTTAAACGACACCATTATTTCTAAACCAAGTCTCATCGATAATCCTGATACCATATTTGCCGAAATCAATCTTAAGTAATGCCGTATCCCTCAATTTATTAATCAGCAGAACATTGCCCACGCGTTGTAAAATATGGACTACCCCAATAATAACACAAAACATGAAAAAGGAAAACACCTGAAATACGAAGATTATGTGGTAATTCAGGTGCGACTGAGTGCTGACCCTCGGTAAACAAAATAGCAGGCGATATAAAGCTGTCGCCTGCTACCGTCCGAAGAGCTATTAAGGATTTGAAAAACGCCGGACTGCTCAACACCACCCAACGCTACCGTGAACAAGGCGGTAAGAGCAGTTTGCTGTTTAGGTTAAATTAATTAGGTGCATAAAATTTAGAATTAAAATTATTTTTGTATCGAATACACCTCAAAGGTATTGAAATCACATTTGAATGTATCCGTTAATTCCAAAATAAAATTATCTTTTATGTAATCGGGCGTCTTGGTTAATTCGTTCTTAACAAACCAAACCGTATTATCAAAATCAATATCATTTACAATATCCTTTTTATTGACACAATCAACATTGTCAAAAGCCGAAAACCACGGTTCGTAATAAGTGCAGATATGCGTGTTTTCGGGATAATAATATGACAAAATCCCGAATGAGCTGTCGCAATATAAAAATGTATCTGTTGAAGAAGCTATTTCATCAAAGCGGTTAAAAAAATTATTCATTGACGGGTTGTATTCAAATATTCCCGTGCCGATAAGACAGGCTACGTTAAGTGCGCAAAGCAATACGCAAATGATATTTTTAACTTTTTCTTTTATATGTTGTGTGCCGAAAGCGACAAGCAGCGCGAAAATTCCCGATATAACAACGCTGTACCTCGCTATGTAAAAGGGGCGAATGAAAATTGTCACAAGCAGACCTATCGCCTGAACGCTTAATACGCAGGTTATCGCAAATATTACAGATAACCTGCGGTTTTCCTTTTTGGCGAGTATCAGCGTCGAAATGACAATTCCCGATGCAAACACAACCACCGAAAGCGGTTCTACTCCTTTTAGCCAGAAGCTACCGGCAGCCGCCTCGGTTTGATATAACAGCGGGATAATCCACGGAGAATATCCCACCGTCATAGCTATATCAGATATTATGATTGCTTTTATCAGCTTTCCGTCTTTTACAAAAGCATAGATATTCACGAAAATGAAAATCACGCCGACCGCAAGCAAAGCGTAAATGTGGTTGTACGCGGCAAACAAAGCGGTGATAACAAATATAACGTAATGTCGCGTCCCGTGATTTTCAAGAAACAGCAAAGCTTCCGTAAAGCAAAGTGTAACAAAAAATATGGACCATTGATACGATCTCTGCTGAACGCTGAAATAAAGCGACATTGGAATCGCACCGACGGTAAGCATATAGACTGTTGATATTTTTCTGCCGAAATGTTTTTTGATTACCGTTAAGCCAAGTGAAAGCGTCGCAATATAGCCAAGTACCGAAAAAGCTTTGGTAATCGGTATTGAATAGCCAAAAATCTCACAAAACACCTTTAGCGATATAAAATAAAGCGGCGGGTGCATATCTGTTTTTAATATTTTGATTATTTCTGAAAAGCTATGCTGAATCAGAGATAAGGTGTATGCCTCGTCAAACCATAAATTGTCGTTAAAAATAAGGCTTATTGAGAACAAAGATAATATCGCCAAAATTATATACGGCAGCTTGCCACGTTGATTTTTAATTCTTTCCGTCACGCTTTTCCCTCCCTGAACATAATATTTAATTTTAGCATTTGAATTATATAAACTTAAGGATTATCTAAATGATTATGTATACGACAATATTTTCAACACAAAGAAATTATATAAATCTGAGTTAACATATTTTCGCGCGTTGTAAAATGAAGTTGAACATTTTTAAATAAAATGAGGTCTATAGCGGACCACTGTGTTAGAATTAAGTTACCACACAAAATACACACAGGAAGAGGCAATCGCTATGGACTACCCCAATAATAACACAAAACATGAAAAAGGGAAACACCTGAAATACGAAGATTATGTGGTAATTCAGGTGCGGATGAGGGATGGCCGGAAGGCAAACAGAATAGCCAAGGAGCTTGGCTGCACAGCCAACACAGTCCGAAATATTATTCGAAATGGAATGACGCCGCTGTATAACGGAAAGGTACTGCGCTTTCAAGCACAAACCGCGTGGGCGCAATATGAGACCAACCGGCAGAACAGCGGGCGGAAAATAGATGCCCTGAACAAGCAGAAGTTTCTCCGATATGTAGAGAAGCAGTGTCACGAAGCAGGCTGGTCGATGGATGCCTGTGCAGGGAAAGCCGTAAGGAAAGGAATTTTCCGTCGGGAAGATACGGTCTGCACCAAAACACTGTACAACTACATTGATCTTGGACTAATCAATGTGAAAAACATCGATCTTCCGTTCCGCGTAAGCCGTAAGACAAAGAAAAAACGGATTTGCGAGAACAAGCGAGTTCTGGGACGCAGTATAGAAGAACGGCCGGAAGAAGTGGAAAGCCGTGAGGAATTCGGTCACTGGGAGACGGATCTCGTTATCGGCAACAAGTCCGGCAGAGACAATGTCCTTTTGACGCTGATAGAGCGGAAAACAAGAGATTTGTTTGTGGTGTGCTTACCAGACAAATCTGCAGACTCGGTTCTCTCCGTATTTGAGCGTGTCAAGAAAGAGCTTGGAGACAAATTCGGAAAGGTTTTCCGCACTATAACGACAGACAACGGTTCTGAATTTGCAAGGCTGCCGGAGTTGGAGAATGCCAGTGAAATTAAAATCTACTTTGCTCATCCATACACATCCTGTGAGAAAGGGACGATTGAAAACCACAACGGCTTAATTCGACGTTTTATTCGCAAAGGAAAGTGTATTTCAGATTACAGCAACGAAGATATTCTTCGTGTCGAGATGTGGGCGAACGGTCTTCCGCGTAAGATTCTTGGTTGCCGCACACCGGATGAAGCCTTCGATGATGAAATGGATTTGATCTACGCTGCAGTATGACCCGAGTGGCCGCCGGATTTTCCTCTTCTGGTCGCCTGCGGCTCCCTCCAGAAGAAAATCCGAAAGGTTCTCACCATCTGGCTGGTTCTAACACAAAAAATGCTCAACTTATTATTGCAGTTGGGAAAATTTATCCTTTTTTAAAACACGGTAGCTCTCTGCAGCTACCTTTTACAATCTAAATACAAAAATGTCGAATTCGCTTATATCACAAATCCGACATTTTTCTTTTATTATTTTGGAGAATCATCTAACAGTGTCAGATCATACACTCCAGACTTATTTTTAGTTTACTGATTAAAAAACAACTGTACATCGCCAAAAAACTTGATACCAAATTAAATATTTATTCAAACATATATAGGAAAGACTTAG
>ENA-ORNY01000034-ORNY01000034.1-human-gut-metagenome-genome-assembly--contig:-NODE-34-length-107624-cov-12.035977_pt1 | contig 107624 bp, 112 predicted proteins | sample MGYA00242122_ERZ509036 | MGnify/ENA primary metagenome ERZ509036 (study PRJEB26280, sample SAMEA2338696) | human gut metagenome | biome: human gut; feature: human-associated habitat; material... | reverse complement strand
TATTATATCAAAAAGCCGCACCCAAGTGGTGCGGTTCAATTTTCAATTTAGGAAAAAATAACCATACGGTTATTTTTTTTTCAATCTATAAATGTTTATTTCTGGTTTATTATTAAATCTAAACTTAACGTTTTCAGTCCCTATACCACCGGAAACATATAATTTATTTGTGCCAACCTCATAATAGTCATCAATATATTTTTTTGCACCAACTTTTTTAATAATTCCTCCGTAAAATGGAATACGAATAGTTCCTTTTAATGAGTGACCCGAAAGAGCAATCGTGTTTTCAAAAGATAAATCGTCGATATAATCTGGGTAATGCATAAGTACTAGATTAAATACAGGTGTTAATTCTTCTTTTGTTTCTAATGTTTTTACATTTACAGTATTAATTCCAGTAATCTTAATTGGAGTAATATCTTTATAAAAAAGATACGTTGATGCATTATCTAGAATTTTAAAGTTAGAATTGTTCATAATTTTATTAAATAAATCAATGTTTTTTTGATCACTATCACCAATAACAGAATACTTATATAAATTACAATCTAATGATTTTAAAATTTCAATGATATCATTGATATCTTTATCAGTTAAATCGTTTTTAGAATTTATTAAATCTCCAGTAAAAACTATAATATCTGGTTTTCTCTCATTGCTTTTTGCTTTAATATTTTTTAGCCTATTAATATCTTTTTTATTACTAATTAATAAATCTGATATTTGTAATATTTTAAAGTTTTCGAAGGATTCTGGCAAGTTTTCAACAAAAATCTTTTTTTCCACTATTTTAAAACCATTAGGATTAATAAAAAAACCATCGATTATAATTAAGCCAACCAAAAAAATTATAACAATAAAAATCTTTTTCAATACTATCACTATCCTTAATAATTAAATAATAACATATTTGTATTAATATCGCAATTTGGAATTGAAAAAAAGTTGCATTTATGGTAAACTAAGACATAGGTAGGTGACAAAATGGGAAAATTTAGAAAAGTATCATTATTTATGTTATCTTTCGTAATATTGATGTCGGTTCCAAAGGCAGCGACTTGTAGTTATGAAGAACAAGCTAAATTAAATAACGAAGCGGCAAATGTTAAGGCAAACTATGAAATCAAAGAAAGAATCCTTAATAAAGATGAATATGACATTCCAGATGGCATCGAAAACGAAGAGTTTGTAGCCAAGACTGATTATATTCAAGTTAATATTTTGAATTTAACAAAAAACATATATGTTGAAGTTACAAACAATATAAATGATGATAAAAAAACGTTCAACTATAGTGATTCACAAAATGGTAATATAAAATTTGATTGGAGTGAACTAGATACTATGGTCACTTATACAATTAAGTTGCGTTCGTCAAGTAATACTGGTTGTGAAGGAAGTGTTTTAAAAACACTTTACGTTTCATTACCAAGATATAATGACTATTCAACTTATGAAATATGTAAAGAAGTACCAGACTACTATTTATGTCAAAGATATGTTACATATGAAGATGTTGGATATGATGCCTTTTTTACAAGAGTTCGTGAACAAATTGCAAAAAAGGAACAAATAAAAGAAGAAAATAAAAATAATAAATGGTATAAAAAAACGATTGATTTTATTGTTGAACATAAAGTTCCATTTATTATTGGGGGAGTAACATTGGTTGTTGTTGCCGGAGGTGCAACATATATAATAATTAAAAAACGTAGGAGAAGTATAATATGAAAATGAAAAGATTGAGAAATTTATTAATATTATTTATAATGGTTATTTGTATAGGAATAACTAAGGTCAATGCTGCTGAGTTGGCAGTTGGACAAAAATATGATAAGAATTGGATTCCTGGGCTTACAAATGGACGAGATAACTGGGGAAATAACAAGATACTTGCTTATGGAGTATCAATAGATAATTCTGTAATAAGTAGATTGTCTGTAATTCCATATGAAATATCTGGAAATAATAATAAAATGTTGGGATATTGTATAGACCCTCACTTACAATCAACAAATCCATATAAGGTTGATTATATTTTAGGAGCATCAAAAGACAAAAAAACAAATGCAATTGGTCTTGGTGTTCTTGAAATAATGAAATATGGATATAGTAGAATAGAGGGCGCACCAACAATATCGACATCTTTGAATAATTCAGAATTTTATGTAGCAACAAGTATTGCTGTTAGAGCATTTGCTTTAGGCGTTGGAGATCAAGGCAAAGGTTCAGCAACTAATAGTGAATTAAAAGCAATAGCATCAGCTCATGTTAAAGCTGGAATAGATTGGCTAAACGAAACTGAATACAAAAGTGTATTTAGCAGTTCTACAAAATATTCTTGGTATGACGAAAAATACTCTTTTAATTTTAAATCAGAAAATAATGGAAAAGAAATAGAAAGAGTTGCTAAAGAATTATTTAATATAGGGCTTGCAAAAGCTGCAGAATCTTTAAAAGGTGGTGCTACCACAGCAACAATAGAAAAAAGTGCAATAAGTAACAAAGATAATGTTTACTCAGTTACATTAAATTACAAAAATTTTGATGCGAGTAAAGGGGAAATTAAAAACTTCAAATTGGTTTGTGCTAATTGTGCACAAAATGGTATTAGCATTGGAACACTTAAAGTAAATGGAGAAAATGTTAACTCTAATAAAAACTATTTAAGTGGTTCAAATGGAAAGATAAATTTATCATTTGAAGCAACTATGAATAGTGAAATATGTAAAAAAGCAGAATTTAAAATTACTTATGAATTTAATGATCCGTCTTTAGAATTTGTTGGGGCACACTTAATACCTGGCACAACAAATTCACAAAATTTCTATGTTATTGAAAAAAATGTTGACGGTTTAAAAGACGAAATTACAGGTAAAATTGATACTTGTAAAAATAATGCTTGTAAAACAGAATTACAAACACCAATATGTAGTGAAAATGAAGATGATGCAATAGCTGTAATAAAGGGACCAGAAAAAATTAAATCTTGTATTTTAGATAATGAAGATGATGCCGGTAATAGTTATCAATTTACATCTGCAGCAGGTGGTGTATCAAACAGTTATTGTAATGTATTCTGTAAAGAAGATTATGCACAAATTAAAATGAATCCTATAATAAAAGATGTTAAATGTGGAGGATACTTTAAGTTAACAAGCCATGTTGAAGGAACAAAAACTTGTTATACTGGAGGAAACACAGCAGATAAAAGTATAAATAAAGATCAATTTATAAAAGATATAGTTGCTGCTCAAAAACTAATGATTGAAGGAAGAGACTTAGTTTTAAAAGCAGCAACGGCAGCTGCAACAGAAGCAAGTGAAAAAGAGTGTTCAAGTTGTACGGGTTGTACAGCAGTAGGTAATATAAAATCTGGCTCTTATACTGGAGTTAAAGCAAAAAAAGCAACAAACGATGGTTATGTTGGAGTGGAAGACAGTATTGGAAGTTTCAGTTATGGATCTGCACCATCTTGTACTTCTAGTTATGATAAAACTTGTGATGAAAATGGTGAAAATTGTACATCAACATGTGATGGAGGATCATGTTCTGATGGAGCAACATTAGAATCTATTGCATCTGCAATAGCAAAAGACAAAGCAGATGGAGAAGCTAAAATAAAAGAAGGAAAAGCAGCATATGAAAAAGCAATAAGTGATTATAATGCTTGTACAACCGGATGGATTAATACCTTCTTATTTAAACAAAAATTAAGATATTACTATGATGAAAACCATGGTAAAGATGGAGAAAATTATACTCCATATTATGATTTAATTGCTTTAGATGAATATAAAGAACTTCAATATCTTGCAAAAGATGGAAGTGAACAAGTTAACACCAAAATTACAATTTGTACTGGTCAAGCAAATGATGCATATGAATGTATAGGAAACCAAATAAATCTATCCGGAGATGCTGAAAATAGTGCAATGGGTACTTACAATTATAAGTCTACCTATAGTAGTGTTTTTTCATCAAAATCATTCACTGTATGTACAAGTAGTGGATGTAAAACTGAAAATCCAAATATTTCTCAAGCAAGATTTGTAAAAAAAGAAGTTGAAAAGAAACAAGATTATGTAACTCCAACTGCTTTCTATCAAATAGCAGCAAATGGTAAAATAACTGTAAATGGAGATTACACAGGTAATAAAGTTCAACTTGAAGCATTACTAAATGGACTACCAGTATCAACAAATACTGTTGGTGGCGGAGTATTTAGATTAATGATTGAAGATTTAGGCGAGTTCTATGATGAAAAAGAAGGAACAGGTCGTTTAATCGATTTCAATGGAGATAGAGAAGAAAATAGTATAGCCTACAATAATGGAGCTAATACATTTGATGGAAATTACACATGCCGTTATGAATCTCCATGTAAGCCAAAAGATTGTCCTAATTGTACATTTGAATGTATTGGAGATAGTTGTGAATGGAAACAATGCACAGGAGATTCATGTGAAGTAGCATGTAATGGATGTATAATCAATTTAGATGAACTAAACATTATACATAAAACAATATCTACAACCAACTTCCATGCTGCAAATAGAACATTTGGGTATAACTGGATTACTACAAGTAATTTAGAATCTCTAAAACTATTAAATAAAAAAGCTGAAAAAACAATTACGGAAATAGAAGACGTAAATGAAATGGTATATGATAAAACTGGAGATGATTCAGAATTAGCATTTAGTATCAAAATGACACCAGATGTTATCAATACTATAAAAGAATATAATAAAAAGCATACAAAAGATGGCGGGTATATCAATGACTCATTAACATGTTATGATGCAACAATTGATGGAAAGACATATAAAAACATTTATTGTTATAGTGATTTGATTGATGAATTGGTTGATAAATATGATGATGCAATAACAGCAAATAATCGTCTTGAAAATAATGAATCAAAAAGAAAGAGTGAAACTGAATCAAGTGGTTATTGGACACTATGGAGCGGATATGTATATAACGAATCAGTTCTTGGTGGACCATCTTGGAAATAGGGGTGACTAAATGAAGAATGCTTTCTGGGCATATTGGCTAATACTTCTTGGTATAGTAATAGTAGTTATAATGATGTTAGTACAAAATTTAACTACTACTAGTACACAAGACTATTATGTTATAAAAGAAATAACAGAAGCATCTATGATTGATGCTGTAGATTATTCTTATTATAGAAAATATGGAGAAATTAAAATAAATAAAGAAAAATTCTATGAAAGTTTCTTTCGTAGATTTGCAGAAACAACATCTTTAAACACTACATATACGGTGAGCTTCTATGGAGTATATGAAGCTCCACCTAAAGCTAGTGTTGAAATAAAGAGTAAATCTAATACATTTACGGTGTTAGGCGATGCCACAACTGTTGATATGGTTGAAAGAATAGACTCAATTCTAGAAGGAAACGTTATAGACGAATAATTAAAGGAGGAATAAAAATGGGTGGAGTAAAAAATACTTTTAAAAAGTTTTTAACAAATAAAACGACAGTAACTCTAGTAGGAATATTACTAGGCTTAGGAGTTTTAGTAGGGTTTTATCTTTATAGAGTTTCTAAAGAAGTAAATCCAACCCGAATACCAGTTGCAAAAAGAAATATTGCTGCAACTGAAGAAATAACTAAAGATGATATAGAATATATCAAAGTAAGAAAGAATTTCTTAAAGAGTGCAGATGTTTATCAAACAACAACTAATTTAATAGGTAAATATGTTGCAACTGGTACATCTATTCCCAAAGGTGGAATGTTTTATACAACCCAAGTAGTTGAAAAAAAGGAACTACCAAATGCTATATTTGATGAAATTCCGGAAGGATATACAATTTATCAATTAAAAGTAAATGAAACAACGACTTATGCAAATTCCATCTATCCTGGAGATAAAATAGATTTATGGCTTAAAACTACGGATAATGGTTTATTAGTATTTGGAGAATTTATTTCTAATATTGAAGTACTAGCAGTAAGAGATAGTTCTGGACAAAATGTATTTGATGTTACAAGCGGAAGAAAACCAGCATGGCTATTATTTGCAGTTAAAACAGATATGTATCGTTACTTAAAGTTTGCTGAAAATATTTCTGGAATGGTTGTTTTACCAATACCTAAAAACAATCTAGTAAATCCAGACATTGGATCAACTCAATATTCTAGTCAAGAATTAATTGCTTTAATAGATAGTCAAGTACAAAGGATGGGTGCATAAGATGAATGTGATAAATAAAATAAAACAAATGCTTTTAAATCGTAACACTGTTACGATTTTAGGCGTACTTGCAGGTGTTATTGCATTATGGTTTGCTTACACAGTTACATTAGATAAGGCCGTAAAGCCTCAAAGAGTACCAATTGCAGCAAAAGATATACCAGCAGGTACTTTGATCACGAAGGATGATATAGAATATGTTGATATAAATAAAGATGTATTAAAAAAAGCTAAAATAATAACAAGTGCAAGTCAATTAATAAATTATTATGTAACTAATAATACAGCTATATCAAAAGGGGCAATGTTTTATAGTTCCCAAGTTGTTACAAAGGATAAATTGATAGAAAGAGATTTGGAATTAATACCTGAAAACTATAAAATATACTGGCTAAGTGTAGATAATACAACTACGTATGCAAACTCAATATATCCTGGAGATAAAATAGATTTATGGTTACTTACAAAAGTAAATGATAAATATGTATATGAACAATTTATATCTAATATTGAAGTATTAAGTGTAAAGGATTCAAGAGGTCAAAATGTATTTGATGTTAACTCTGGAAGAACACCAGCAGTTTTAGCATTTGCAGTACCAAATGATATGTTTGTATACTTAAGTAAAGTAGAATTTTTATCCGGAATGAAATTATATCCAGTGCCAATTAATAAAAATAATACAGATAAAGATGCTAAAACAGAAATAACTAATCAAGATTTGCAAACATTAATAGATAGTATGTCTATAACTACAAATCCTGATGAACCAAATCAAGATAATAACGAATAAAAAGAGGTGATAATTGTGAATGATGCAGTATTTTCACAAATAGATTTTGGGCCTTTAAAAGAGTTTTTGGAAGAAGATAACATTACCGATGTTTCGTATTCAAATGGAGGTCAAGTTTGGCTAAAAACTCTTGATAAAGGTGTATATAGGGTAGAACGCCCTGAAATAAATAACGCTTTAATGGAAAAGCTTGCTTTTCAATGCTCCAATGTAATGGGTAAAACTTTTAATATGGCCCATCCATTTTTGGATGCCGAATCAGCAGAACTTCGTCTTAACTTTGTTCATGAATCAATTGCAACAAATGGTATTTGCTGTGTTATAAGAAAGACGCCAGCCAAAATCCGTCTGAACAAAGATAAACTCATTAATGAAAAATATGTAACTGAAGATTTACATGATTTTCTTATGACTTGTGTTGAAGGACATTGTAATATCATAGTAAGTGGAGAAACTGGTTCAGGTAAAACCGAACTTGTTAAATATTTAGCAAGTCATACTAAAGAAAATGAAAAAATAATAACTATTGAAGATACACTTGAGCTTCACTTAGATAAAATATTTCCTCACCGTGATATTGTGGCAATGAAAACAAATAATATTGCTTCATATTCTGACGTGTTAGTAACATGTATGAGACAAAACCCAAGATGGATCTTATTATCCGAAGTACGTAGCGCAGAAGCAGTTACAGCAGTTCGTAACTCAATATCATCTGGGCACAACATTATATCAACAATTCACTCAGACAGAGCCTTAAATATCCCAATGCGTTTATACAGTTTGCTAGAAAATAGTCAAGATATTGATCAATTCTTAAAATCAATTCATAGATATGTACAACTAGGTGTTCATGTAAAAGGATATATGAGTAAAGAATTAGGAAGATTTCAAAGAGAAATAATTGAAGTTGTAGAATTTTATGTAGATGAAAATAATGAAGCAAAGTCAAACATAATATTTAAGAAAAGTTTAGATGGTAAATTTAGCTTTAATAATCCAAGTAAATATTTAATTGATTATCTTGGAGTACAAGGAGTAACAATAAAAGAAGATTATTTTGTAAAATCAAAAAATGGTAATACAAATGAATCAATAGAAAGTTTATAAGATAAGAAAGGAGTATATAAATGAAATATTTAACGGAGTTAGTATGTTTATTAGTAATAGCCATAATAACATTGTTATTAAGAAAAAATCCGGGTGAAAATTTATATAAATATGTAGCAGGTAAAGCAACAGTTGCGTATGAAAAGTATGCTCCTTACTCATTTAAAATGGTTAGAGAAAAAGCTATTGAACTTGGACAAGAATTTACTCCAAGACAATATTTAACCCAAGTTATTGTACTAGGTGGTCTGGCAGCATTAGTTGGATATTTTTACTTTTATAGTATTATAATAGCAATAGTATATGCCATAATAGCTATAGCTACCGTACCGTATTTAGCATATTTAAGATTACAAAGAGTATATAGCGAATATATATTTGAACAAATTCAAACCTATACAACCAATGTAATAATGGAATTTAATACAACTCAAAGTTTTGTTAAAGCTCTAGAAGGTGTCAGAGACTCTGGTATTCTTGAAGATCCAGTTCTAAGTGATGTTAAAAAGATGATTGAAATGTCATATCAAAATGGTACAATTGATGAATCAATTGATTATTTTAATAGCAAGTATCCATTTTATATGGTAAGAAATATGCATCAATTATTTCTACAAATTACTAAAGAAGGTGCAAGAGATTCAGGACAAGCCTTAGAAAATATGTCACTTGATATAGACGCTTTAGTTGAAGGGGTATATAGAGATCAAATGGATAGAAATAACTTTCATGGTAGATTCCTAAGATTTGGTTTAATTCTATATTTATTAGTAGTAGTTTTAAGATTTATGCTTGGTGAAGAAAACTATATTAAATTATTAGATATTTGGTATGTACAAGTAATTCTCCATGCTATTGTAATTATAAATGCCTTCTTCATGATGAGTGGAGAAAAGTATTATAATGAGGATGTGGGGGTAGAATAATGCAAATAGAAATAATTATAGTGGCAGTTATAGTATTTGGTATTATGACAATAACGGGTCAAATTAGTATAAATCAATTAATTAGTGACAATCAATTATTATTCTTAAAATTAAAAGAAAAAGACTGGGATTTTCTTGTAAGGGCAAAATATGGAGATAATATAAATCCTGACATATTATTTAATAAAAGAATTAAAAATGCTTTAATAGTGATGACAATAGCATTTGCTATATTTATAAAAGATTTAAATGCTGTAAAAGTATTATTAATATTTGTATTAGGAATATTTATATTTAAAACATCTTACAATGATATAAAAAAATATTATCAAAGACATATGGCAGATATAGATTCAATGTTACCGCATTATTTAAAGAACTTAGAAATATTAATTCAACATTATACAGTACCTGTAGCAATTGGAAAATCAATGGCATCAGCACCAGAAATTTTTAAGGAAGGCTTGCAAGAAATGATTGACTCGATAAACTCTGGAGATGATACAATAGAGCCATATATGGAATTTGCTAGAAAGTATCCAGTTAGGGATTCAATGCGTATGATGCGTTTATTATATCGTTTAAGTTTAGGTCGTCAAGAAAGAAAACAAGAACAAATTTTAACATTTTCAAGATCAATTTCATCTCTTCAACAAAAAGCTCGTGAAACAAGATATAAAAATCGTTTAGAAAAGATGGAAGGAAAAACCATGAGTATGTTGATAACTACTGGAATAGGATTAATGATTTTGCTAATTTTAGCAGTTATACAACTTATGGGGATATAAATGTAAAAAAAGTGAAAATATAATTGATATTTTTACTTTTTTAAGTTATAATAAAAATATATTAAAAAGGAGGATATAAAATATGAAGGAAGCAACAGGAGAATTAAATATGACTGTAGTTACTGTTGTAGCAATAGCAGCAGTTGGTGCGTTCTTTTATGCATTCATTTGGCCAGGAATAAAAACTGGTTTAATGAAAAATACATGTAGTAACATCTGCCCAGCAACTGAAGGGGATGGAAAAGTTACAGTAACAAAAGGAGATAATGACACATATGTATGTCATTGCGGTGATTCAAACAACACAGAAATAACTATTGATAAAGATGGAAACGCAGTAGATTATTAATAACGAGGTGAAATATGAAAGAGGCTACAGGAGAATTAAATATGGCAGTGATTGTTGCCATTTCTATTGGAATCTTGGCAGCCTTTTTTTTCGGTGTTTTATGGCCAATGATAGATACCAACTTTCAAAGAAATGCACAGTGTAATAAAGCTGTTTGTAACTGTTCAAAAGAAGTTAGAGAAAGTGCTGAAAATCAAACAGGATTAGCAAATAGATGTAAATGTGCAAGTACAAAAGATGATTTATTAAGTGGAGACGAAAGTAAGATATTTTATTGTCCATTTAAAGGGTAGGTGAAGAAATGAAAGAGTCAATGAGTGTAACAACAATTTTTCAAATAGTAATACTATTTATTCTTTTATTTACGGCAATAATGGCGCTAACTATTAATAATTCTAATGCTTTCGGAATAAAAGATCAAATAGTAAACATCTTGGAATCTAATGGTGGAAATTATTTAGATGATGGATCATTAAATCAAGAAATAGTGGATTTAATTGCAGGTACATCATATAGAACAACAGGAAAATGTGATGAAGATTTTACTGGGTTTGATAGAACCGGTGCTCAAGTAAGCGAAAATCAAGAAGCATCAGTATGTATTAAAGAAATTGATGCTACAAGCGGTCTAGATAATTATTTAGTAGAAGTATTAGGAAATACTGTAGCAACAGAAGATTCAATTCCTGGAAAATATTATCAAATAGTGGTATTTTTTCAATTAGATTTACCGATTGTAAAACAAGTATATAACTTTGAATCAAAAGCCGAAACAAAAATAATGTATCAAAGGTAGGGAGGAAAATAAATGAAAGCAGTAAGTGAATCAACATGGACATTTCAAATGATAATATTTTTCATGCTTATATTTGCTTGCTTTCTAACTCTAGTATTAAGTTATAATAAAGCCTACACAATAAAAAATAGAATGCTTAGTATAGTAGAAAAATATGAAGGTATTACAAGTGAGTCATTAAAAATAATAAATGGCTATGTTTTAGAAAAAGGGTATTCAACAACAGGTAAATGCGAAAGTGGTTGGTTTGGAGCTTTAGATTTAAATGGAAATGTTGAAGAAGCAAAAGAAAGTAATAAATACTATTATTGTTTTAAAGAAAATAAGAATAATAAAGGATTAATATATTACGATATTCAAGTCTTTTACAGATTTAATTTACCAGTAATAGGAAATATAGCATTGTATAAAATAAGCGGAGTAACAAAAAGTTTTGTGGGCTCAGATGATAGAATATAAGTAAGGAGTAGATAGAATGAATGTAATAGTTTCTAATAAATATCAATCATTATTAGCTAGTTTAAATATAGATGTAATAAAAAGTATAAATGGAGAATTTTCTGTTGATGATTTAATAGCCCAATTTTCAACATTTTATTATAATAAAATGATTTTAGATATAACAGCAATCAAAGGGTATGAAGATATAAATGTCATGCAAAATCTATCTGTTAATTTTGATATGTCTAAAGTTATTTTATTATTAGATGACTCAGAAAAAGTAAATTCACCAATGTATATCTCCCAATTAATATCAATGGGAATATATAATTTTACAAATGATGTTAATACAATAAAATATTTAATAGATAATCCAAATCAATATAAAGATGTTGCAAACTATCACAATATTGGGGGATTTAAAAAGCCTGCATTAAATGAAAGAGCAGTTGATAATACCAGAGGTAAGATAGGACAAAAAATAATTGGTATTAAAAATGTTACTGAACATGCTGGAGCAACAACTTTAATATATTTGCTAAAATTACATCTAGAAAAGTATTATAAAGTTAAAGCAGTAGAGATAGATAAAAATGATTTTATATATTTTAATGATGAAACATTAGAAAGTACTTCAAGTTTAAATTTTGTAGACTTTTTAAGTCAAAATAGTGGTTATGATGTAATATTAGTGGACTTAAATGAAGGTAATGTTTTAGAGTATTGTCATGATATAGTTTATTTAATAGAACCAGGATTAATTAAATTAAATAAATTAATAAGACAAGATAATGAGATTTTTGAAAAACTAAGTGGACAAAAGATAGTTTTAAATAGAAGTGTTTTAAGTGAAAAAGATGTAATGGACTTTGAAAAAGAAAGTGGAAGTAAAGTGTTTTTCAATATTCCATGTTTAGATGATAAAGTAGATGATCAACAAATTATAAATAATTTCCTAACATCACTTGGTTTTAGTAGAATTGAAGGAAATGAATCATCAGGTATATTTAGTATATTCAAGTAAGGAGGTAAGGTTATGGATTTTTGTTATAAAACTGCCACAGTATGGCAAATGGTCGGAAAGTTTTTATTTATTTTAAAAATATTAATTCCTATTTTAATTATTGTACTAGGAATGATTGATTTTGGAAAATCAGCTATATCAAGTGATGATAAAGCAATGCAAAAATCAGCTATGTCATTAGTTAAGAGAATAATAATAGGCATTGCAATATTTTTTGTTCCTTTATTAGTAAAAATAATATTTAACATGATTGGGCAATTTAGCAGTGAAATGAAAAAAGATTACATTAATTGTGTTAATTGTTTAACGAGTCCATATAAAAATTGTGATACATCGTATAAAGGAGAAATATTTAATAAATAATTGACTTTACCGATATTTTAGGGTAAAATAATGTTATACAAAGGGAGGGAGTGTTATTTATGACTTTTTGTTCTGATGCACGAGATATTTTCTATACGATAGGTATGTTCATGCTAGTATTTAAAATTGTTATTCCAGTTTTATTAATAGTATTTGGTATGGTAGACCTAGGAAAAGCTGTTATTTCAAGTGATGACAAAGCTGTATCAAAAGCTGCAAAATCATTACTTAATCGTGTAATTGCAGGTGTATGTATCTTCTTCGTACCACTATTAGTAAGTATTATCTTTAAAATGGTAGGTTCATTTGGAGAAGTTAAGGATCAATTTGATATTTGTGCAAACTGTATTTCAAGTCCAACAAATTCAAAAAAATGTCCAGAATAATAAAAACAATCAAAAGGCTATGAGAATAGTCTTTTTTAATTATATTAAAAAAGGATTTTTAAAAATCCTTTTAAATCGTTCTATCTTCGTAATTTCCAGTTTTTGTATAACCGCTTAAATTACTATCTTTACTCCAAACATATTCAGGAGTTCTATGTAACCATTTAGAACTTACATTTTCTTCTATTTTTATATATCCTTTATATTTATTACTATTACTTTCTAAATCCCTTTTACATGTATCTTCTTTAGTATATAATATATTAAACTTTATTGGGGTAAATATTACATCACCAACATGATCACTTACAGTATATTTTTTAGCGCCATTATAGTTATTATATTTAACAGATATTTCAGTTGCCCAAGTTCTTTGAGAAAAATCATATTTTGTTTTATCAAAACTAAATTCAAAATTATCTTTTCCTAAAGATGCATTTTTAAATGTTGTAGCATCATTTATTTTTACTTCTTGTCTTCCAACTGGGCTACCCATATTATAATCTTTACGATTATCTATGAATGCTTGATAATCAGTAATTGAACTATAATATGTTGGATTTACAATTTTTACACTATTAACAGTACTTGGTAAACCTAAATAAAATTCATAACTAAAATTTCTTATATCGTATTTATTTGTGAAAAATCCACTTGTGTAATATGTTTTTTCATAAGGTTTACAATAATTATAAGTTTTAACTGTTTCTTTTTTGTTTTCAGCTTTTGAATGATATGAATATCCTTCAGTCCAATCAGACCATTTTACATATTCATAGTAACGAACTTTCTTAACAGTATCTGTTTTATTGCTATTATTATTGTTACAATTTTTTGTACAACATGTGCCGCAACAACTACCACTGCATGTAATTGTAATTGTTGTAGTAGTCGTAGTAGTTGTAGTTTTTCGATTATTTTTCGAGCTATTATTTTTATTAGAATTTGAACTATTATTATTGTTAGAATTGTTAGTTGAATTGTCATTTGATGTATTTTCTTTATTATCATCTTTGGCTATACAAGAATTATTAGCACATATATTTTCTTTTTCAATATTAGCTAAAATATAATCAGATTTTTTACCACATGTTAAGTTAATTCTTAAAGCATAATTGTCTTCCAAAGTTCTTGTAGCTTGAATGTAACTATCTTTTAAATCACATGATTTTCCATTATCTGTAAAATCTAATAATAGTTTTTTGTCTAGCATTTCTTCTAATGTAAGTTTTTCAGTACTTCCAACCTTTTCAGGTAATCTTGATTTGGTGAAATATTCATAGGCAACAGCTTTCATTTTATCAAGATTTGTTTCAAAATCATCTTCTGGATTTTTAGTTGTAGTAGTTGTTTGTGCCACACCATTGTTTTTTGTATTAGTTTTTTTGCTATTGGCTATTTTCGAAAAAATCCAACAAGCAAGAAATATAACTAACGCAAATATTAAGAGTTTGATAATTAAAGAACCCCAATTAATATCTAAATGTTTTTTTCCTTCTTCGTACATATTTGTACCCCCTTTAAAATTTTTTCCTTTAAGTGCCACTATATTACCATAAATTGCAGTGTTTGTCAAATTATTTCGGTGCATATTTACGCTGAGTATATCAACTTTTATTTAATAATATGACAATTAGAAATTCTTTTAAAAACACCTTGACTACAAATATATGTTTGTGATATATTATTTTTGCATGAAAAATAGGTTTTTGTGCTAAAATACTAAGAAGAGGTGTAACTTTATGAATAATGATAAAATTATAATAAAAGGCGCTAGAGAAAACAATTTAAAAAATATAAATATAGAAATACCTAAAAATAAATTAGTAGTTATGACTGGAGTATCTGGATCAGGAAAAAGTAGTTTAGCCTTTGACACAATTTTTGCTGAAGGGCAAAGAAGATATGTTGAAAGTCTATCAGCATATGCTCGCCAATTTATTGGAGTAAACGAAAAACCAGATGTAGATTCTATCGAAGGTTTAAGCCCATCAATTTCTATCGATCAAAAATCAACAAATAAGAACCCTCGTTCAACCGTAGGAACAATTACTGAAATCTATGATTATTTAAGACTATTATTTGCAAGAATCGGAGTACCATACTGTCCAACACATCATGTTCCAATAAAAAGTCAAAGTATTGAAGAAATGACTAACAAAGTAATGGAATATAAAGATAAAACAGTGACTATATTATCACCGGTAGTCCATGGTGAAAAAGGCACACATAAAGATTTATTTGATGAACTTCGCAAAGAAGGCTTTACCCGTGTTCGTGTTAATGGAAAAAATATGAGTTTAAATGAAGAAATTACACTAGAAAAAAATATTAAAGATAATATAGATGTAATAATAGATAAAATTACCGTTGATGATGAAGAATATGGAAGAATATTTGAAGCTATAGAAACAAGTACAAAAAAAGCAGATGGAAAAGTAGTTATACTTGTAGATGATGAAGAAATATTTATGAGTGAAAAATATGCTTGTGAAATATGTAATTATTCTATTCCTGAATTAGAACCAAGATTATTCTCATTTAATGCCCCATATGGAGCATGCCCAGAGTGTAAAGGATTAGGAACTAAATTACATATAAGTAAAGACCTACTTATTCCTAATAAAGATAAATCAATTGTTGAAGGCGCAATAACGGCTTTAAGCATGGATTCAACAACATATTATACACAAATTGAAACAGTTTGTAATCACTATGATATAAACATGTATGAACCAGTAAAAAATATTTCTGAAGAAAAGTTAAAATACATTTTATATGGAACAAATGAATTACTAGAATTTAATTATAAATCAAAAAATGGTAATACTAGAAATACAAAGAGTACATATGAAGGCGTTATACCAACTTTAGAAAGAAGATATATTGAAACAAAAAGTGGATGGATAAGAGATTGGCTACAAGGATATATGGTAGAAACTGAATGTCCCGTATGTAAAGGAAAAAGATTACAAAAATCAGTTTTATCAATATATATAAATGGCAAAAATATTTTTGATATGACAGATATGTCAATCGGAGATTTATTAGCTTTTGTAAAGAAATTAAAGTTAAATAATGAAGAAAAAGAAATAAGTAATTTAATTTTAAAAGAAATTATTTCAAGATTAGAGTTTTTAAATAATGTGGGATTATCTTATTTAACGCTAACAAGAAGCGCAGGAACATTATCTGGAGGAGAAGCCCAAAGAATAAGATTAGCAACTCAAATAGGATCAAAATTATCCGGAGTTTTATATGTATTAGATGAACCTAGTATAGGGCTTCATCAAAAAGATAATGAAAGATTAATAAATTCTTTAAAAGAAATGCGAGATTTAGGAAATTCTTTGATTGTAGTTGAACATGATACAGATACAATGTTGGCATCAGATTTTCTAGTAGATGTTGGACCTGGTGCTGGTGAATTCGGTGGAGAAATTATGGCTGCTGGAACTCCAGAAGAAGTTATGAAGAATCCAAACAGTTTAACAGGTAAATATTTAAGTGGAGAGTTAAAGATAGAAATTCCAGAAAAACGAAGAAAAGGTAATGGATTAAAAATAAGCATAAAAGGTGCTAAAGAAAACAATTTAAAGAATGTTAATGTTGATATTCCATTAAACAAATTAGTTGTTGTAACGGGAGTATCTGGCTCAGGTAAATCATCACTTATTAATGAGGTGTTATATAAAAGATTAGCAAGTGAAATTTATAATAGTAAAGTTGTTCCTGGTAGTTGTAAAGAAATTAAAGGATTAGAAAATATTGATAAGGTTGTTCAAATAACTCAAGACGCAATAGGTAGAACCCCACGAAGTAATCCAGCCACTTACGTCGGAGTATTTGATGATATTAGAGATTTATTTGCACAAACTAAAGACGCTAAAATGCGTGGTTATGATAAAGGCAGATTTTCATTTAATGTAAAAGGTGGAAGATGTGAAAATTGTTGGGGAGATGGAGTAAAAAAAATAGAAATGCATTTCCTTGCTGATGTTTATGTACCATGTGACGTTTGTAAAGGTAAAAGATATAATAGAGAAACACTGGAAATAAAATATAAAGGTAAAAATATTAGTGAGGTTTTAGATATGCGAGTTAGTGAAGCAATAGAATTTTTTGAAAATGTTCCTAAAATTTACAATAAACTAAAAGTAATGATGGATGTTGGCCTTTCATATATTAAATTAGGCCAATCAGCTCCGACATTATCAGGTGGTGAAGCCGGTCGTGTAAAACTTGCTAAAGAACTTCAAAAGAAAGCCACCGGAAAATCTATATTTATTTTGGATGAACCCACAACCGGATTGCATTCGGATGATATAAAGAAATTATTGGTAATACTAAATAGAATTGTTGATAATGGTGATACAGTCGTAGTAATTGAACATAATTTGGATGTTATAAAAGTTGCAGATTATATAATTGATTTAGGACCAGATGGTGGTTCAGGAGGCGGTAAAATTGTTGCCACAGGAACTCCAGAAGAAGTTGCTAAAGTAAAAGGTTCATATACAGGTGAATTTTTAGCCAAAATACTAAAAAAATAATCAAATTTAAATAGACATTATTTTAAGAATAACGTCTATTTATTTTATATTTAGAATTTTTTGACTTATCCATAGTCTTATGTTAAAATACAAATAAGTTGGAGGAAATCTTTATGGATATATTAGAAAGATTTTTAAAATATGTTGCAATAGATACTACATCAAATCCTTTAAAAGAAGAAAATCCATCAAGTGAAAATCAAAAAGATTTAGCAGAAATATTAGTTAAAGAATTAACAGACTTAGGAATTGAAGTTTACTACGATGATAAACACTGTTACGTATACGCAAAAATGTCTGGTAACAGCAATTTACCAAGTATTGGTTTTGTATCACATTTAGATACATCTTCGAATGCTTGTGGAAAAGATGTAAAACCAAGATTAACAAGAAATTACGATGGGAATGACATTATTTTAGAAAATAATGTTGTTATATCTAGTAAAAAATATATTGATTTAAAAAATCATATTGGCAAGACAATAATTACATCAGATGGAAGTACCCTTTTAGGAGCAGATGATAAAGCCGGTATAGCTGAGATTATGGATATGTTAGAATATTTTGCAAGAAATAATGACGAACATGGTGATATTTTAGTTTGTTTTACACCAGATGAAGAAATTGGTCTAGGGGCAAAAAACTTAAATACAAATTATTTTAATCCAGACTTTGCATATACTGTTGATGGCATAGATTTAGGAGAATTTTCTTATGAAAATTTTAATGCCGGGTCAGCTCAAGTAAAAATAAAGGGTGTGCCTGCTCATTTAGGATATGCAAAAGGAAGTTTCATTAATGCTTTACGAGTTGCTATAGAATTTGATAGCATGGTACCTAAAGAATATCCGGAAAATACAGAAGGAAAAGAAGGGTATTTTGTTTTACATAATCTAAGCGGAGACATTTGCGAAGTAACAATGCAATATAATATCAGAGATTTTGCAAAAGAAAATCTTATAAAAAGAGAAGAAATATTATCAAAAATAGCAAAAATTTTAAATAAGAAATACGGTAATATTATTGAAATAGGATTTAATCACTCATATTCTAACATGTATGATGCTATAAAAAATGAAGACTTATTAATAAGTGGAACTTTAAAATCTATTTCATCATTAGGAATTGAACCTAAAGTGGTTCCTATTAGAGGGGGAACCGATGGGGCAGAAATAACAGCATTAGGTATTCCTTGTCCTAACTTAGGTGCCGGAGGTCATAATTTTCATACAATTTATGAATATGTCTGTTTAGAAGATATGATATCAACAAGTGAAATACTAAAAAGTATTGTTAAAACATTTTCTAATGAAACAACAAGAAAAAGAAAGCCTTAATAATACAATTAAACTTAGTGATTATGATTTAAAACATAATGTTACTAGGTGCCCATAGCCTATAAACACTACACTTCCATTAAAATGTGTAGTGTTTTTTCTAGAATAAATTTTTATTAATAAGAAACAACTTCAAAATGTAAAATTTTACATAAAATTATAAACACGATATTAATAATAGATTAATTTAACAAAAATTGTTATAATAATAACGGAGAGTGTAATATGAATAGATATATTTTTACAATTGGAAGTTTTAAATTGGAATGGTATTCAGTTCTTATAATAATTGGAGCAATGCTAGGAATAACCATGATATTAAAAGAAGCTAAAAGATATAAATTTTCTACAGATTTTGTTTTTAATATGCTTTTTTGGACAATTATATTTGGAATAATTGGTGCTAGAGTTTATTATGTTTTATTTAATTTGGAATTATATGATAGTTTTTGGGAAGCTTGTAAAATATGGGAAGGTGGATTAGCAATTCACGGAGGTTTAATTGCAGGATTATTGGTTATAGTATTATATTGTAAGAAGTATAAAGTAAGAGCCATAAGAATGTTTGACTTTATAGTACCAGCGCTATTACTAGCTCAAGCTATTGGCAGATGGGGAAATTTCTTTAATAGTGAAGCACATGGTCCAGCAACAACACTTGCCCATTTACAAAGTTTACATATTCCGTCATTTATAATTGAAGGAATGAAAATAGATGGAATTTATTATACACCTACCTTCTTATATGAATCAATTTGGTGCTTAATAGGTTTTATAGTTATACTAATAGTAAGAAGATTAAAAATAACTAAAGTTGGTCAACCATTTGCATTATACTTAATGTGGTATGGATTAGGTCGTTTTGTAATTGAATCAATGAGAACAGATTCTTTAATGCTTGGGGGATTTAAAATTGCTCAAATTGTATCAGTTATAATGATTCTAGTAGGATTAGTAATTATAATGATAACAGGAAGAAAAGGCAGATATGAAGATCTTTATGATCAAGACGAAAATGAAGTAGTAAGATTTTAAGGAGGATTTATGTACGATATTATTATAATAGGCATGGGAATCAGTGGTATAACTGCAGGAATATATGCCAAAAGAAGTAACAAAAAGGTATTATTAATAGATAAAGGAATGCCTGGAGGATTATTAAATAATATAGATAAAATAAGTAATTATCCAGGATTAATAGATATATCAGGGCCAGATTTTGCAGAAATTTTAGAAAAACAAGTAAACAATATGGATATTCCTTATGTTTTAGAAGAAGTAAAAGATTTAGACTTAAAAAGTGAAATAAAAAAAGTAACTACTACAAATAATACTTATGAAACTAAAAAAGTAATATTAGCAATGGGAAGAAAACCAAAATATTTGGGATTAGATAATGAGAAGGCTTTATTGGGACATGGTTTATCGACATGTGCTATGTGTGATGCTAACTTTTATAAAAATGAAGATATAGCCATTGTGGGAACTGGAAATAGTGCCTTACAAGAAGCATTATATTTAGCCAATATTGTAAATCATATTTATCTTATAAATAGAAGGGAAGGTTTTCGCGGAGAAGATATGCTTGTTGAAGAAGTAAAAAATAATTCTAAAATAGAAATTATATATAATGCTAATATAAAAAGCATGCACGAAGAAAATAATAAATTATCAGGAATATCTTTAGATAATGGAACAGACTTAAAAGTAAAAGGTGTATTTATATATATAGGATATAGACCCGCAACAGAATTTGTACCAAAAGAAATATTAGATGAAAATGGTTATGTAAAAGTAAACGATATTTTAGAAACAAATATTAAAGGTGTTTATGCCATTGGTGATATTATAAAAAAAGATACTTACCAACTAGTAACTGCAGCATCAGATGGTGCAAGAGTTATCTATAATATGAAATAAGATTGGAGTCATTCAATCTTATTTTTATTGGAATTTTTAAGAAAAAATATTGCTTTTACTCTTGACTTTCATATAAACTTTGTATATATTAGATATGGAGGGATAAAGTATGTCATATAGAGTGCAAAAATGGGGTAATTCTAATGGCGTTAGAATACCAAAAGTTTATTTAGATGCCTTGAATATTAAATCAGGCGATGCTATCAATATAGTTAGAGAAGAAAACAGGATAATAATAACAAAAGCGAAGAGACCTAAAGAGTCTTTGAAGCTAAGAATTAAAAATTATAATGGTTCTAAAGTTGAAAATGATTTCACTTGGGATGAAGCAAAGGGGAAAGAGATATGGTAAAATATATACCACAAGAAAGAGATATAGTTTATATTGATTTAAGTCCAATTAAAGGTCATGAACAGAATGGGAAAAGACCCGCTTTAGTTTTAAGTGGTAAGTTGTTTAATCAATTTACAAATATGGCAATTTTATGTCCAATAAGCTTAAATACCAAAAGCTTTCCAACTCATTATGAGTTAACAAAATTAAAAAAGATAAAAGGTTCAGTATTATGCGAACATATCAGAAGTATTGACTATGTAGAGAGAAATATTGAATTTATTGAACGATGTAGCCAAGAAGAATTTGATAATGTTTTGGATTTAGTAAAGAGTTTCTTTGATAAAGAAGATTAATGGAGGAAGTATGAAAGTAAGAACTCGTTATGCACCAAGTCCAACTGGATTTATGCATATAGGAAATTTAAGAACAGCAATATTTGAATATTTGCTTGCAAAAAAATATAATGGAGATTTTATATTAAGAATTGAAGATACAGATCAAGAAAGAGAAGTTGAAGGCGCAATAGATTTCATCTATAATACTCTTGATTTATGTGGGTTCAAAATAGATGAAGGTCCAAATAATGAAAAAGAATATGGACCATACATTCAAAGTAAAAGAAAAGATATTTATAAAGAATATGCTTTAAAATTAGTAGAAATGGGAAAAGCCTACTATTGTTTTTGTAGTGAAGAAGAGCTTACAAAAATGAGAGAAAAGGCTGAAATGAGAAAAAAACCATTTGTATATGATGGAAGATGTTCAAGATTAAGTAAAGAAAAGATTGCAGAAAATATAAAAAATAATGTTCCATATGTAATTAGACAAAAGATGCCTAAAGAAGGAGTAACAATTGTTGAAGATTTAATATATGGAAAAGTAAAAATAGATAATAGTATTTTAGATGATCAAATTTTACTTAAAAGTGATGGATTTCCAACATATAATTTTGCTAATGTAATAGATGATCATCTAATGGAAATAACTCATGTTATTCGTGGAAAAGAATATTTAGACCAAACAGCCAAATATAATTTATTATATGATGCATTTGGATGGGAAAAACCAACATATATTCACGTAGCCATGGTTCTAGGTGAAGATGGTAATAAATTATCAAAGAGAAATGGTGATGCATCATTTATGGATCTTTATAATGAAGGATATTTACCAGAAGCAATAGTAAATTATCTATCACTTTTAGGATGGAGTCCAGAAACTAATCAAGAAGTATTTTCAATGGAAGAACTTATAGCAAACTTTAATGAAAAAAGAATAAGTAAATCATCTAGTCAATATGATGTAAAAAAATTAAAGTGGTTTAATCACCAATATATTAACAAAATGGATGATGACAAATATTTAGAATGGATTAAGAAATACTTTACAATCAACTGTGAAGGTAAAAGTGAAGAATGGGTTAATCATCTATTATCAATATATAAGAGTCATTTAGATTATGGAAATGAAATAAATGAATTAGTAAAAGGTTTTTTTGATAAAGAATTTAAAATAGAAGAAGAAGCAGAAGAATTTATGAAAAGTGATGAAATAATACCAACAGTAGTTAAAACATTTAAAGAAGAAATAGAAAATACAAATGAATGGACAGTTGAAGCATTATCACAAGTAATAAATAATGTAAAAGAAAAAGCAGGAGTAAAAGGAAAAATGCTATTCATGCCAATTAGAATTGCAGCAAGTGGCATAATGCATGGCCCAGAATTAGCTGATACTTTATATCTAATCGGAAAAGAAGAAATATTAAATAGGCTAGAAAAATGAAAAAAAGAATAGGTTGGTTATTGATACTAGCATTATTTATTGGAATAGGTATATGGATATATAAATTTTTTAATGAAGGAGAAAATATTTACACTCATAGTAATCAAGAATTTACTATGAAAATATCCGATATAGCTAAAATAGATGATGATATTTATATAAAATATAATAAGGTAATAGATAACAGTTGTAAAGATGAGGATTGTGAAAGAGAAGGCGAAAAGTTAGCTAAATTGTTAGTCATAAATAATCCTCGTATCGAGTACATTGAATTAAGCAGTATTTTAGATGATGAAAAAGATATAAATAAAACTGACTATAAAATTAAAATAATTAAATTTAATACAGAGAATGATGAAATTACATTAAAAATATTAAAAAGTCAAAAATAAAGGAGGACAAAATGAAAATATATAATACACTTACTAGAAAGATAGAAGAATTTGTACCATGGCATGAAAACAAAGTGGGATTTTATACATGTGGGCCTACAGTTTATCATTATGCTCACATTGGAAATATGAGAAATTACATAGGTCATGACATATTAGATAAAACATTGCGTTATCTTGGATATGACGTAACAAGAGTAATGAATATTACAGATGTTGGACATTTAACAAGTGATTCGGATTCTGGAGACGACAAAATGGTTAAGAGTGCCAAAGAGGAACATAAAACAGTAATGGATATTGCTAGATTTTATACCGATGCATTCTTTCATGATTTTGAATTATTAAATAATAGAATGCCTGATATTGTAAGCCCAGCAACAGCTAATATAAATGAATATATAAAGATAATTGAGAATTTATTAGAAAAAGGATATGCATACCAAGCTGGTGGAAATATTTATTTTGATACAACAAAACTTGAAGATTATTATCAACTAACTAATCATAAAGCAGATGAAATGGTTGTTGGAGTTCGCGCTGGAGTTGAAGAAGATAATTCCAAGAGAAATCAAAATGACTTTGTTTTATGGTTTACAAAATCTAAATTTGAAGATCAAGAATTAAAATGGGAAAGTCCATGGGGAGTTGGTTATCCTGGGTGGCATATTGAATGTACTGGAATAAGTATTAAATATCTTGGAGAACATCTTGATATTCATGGTGGTGGAGTAGATAATATTTTTCCACACCACACAAATGAAATCGCTCAAAGTGAATCATATCTTGGACATAAATGGTGTAATTATTGGTTCCACAATGAACATTTAAACGATGAGTCTGGAAAAATGAGTAAAAGTCACGGAGCAATTTTAACAGTTAGTTTATTAAAAGAAAAAGGATATAATCCTTTAAGTTTTAGATATATGTGCTTACTTAGTCATTATAGAAAACAATTAACATTTTCATTTGATTCTCTAGAAGGTGCAGAAAATGCTTATAAAAAATTAAAGAGTAAAACATCAAGCCTTAAGTTTGATGATAACATTGATGAAAATAAATTTAATAGTTGGAAAGCAAAATTTGTTAATTGTCTAGAAGATGATTTAAACACTGCTAATGGTATCACTGTTTTATATGATTTATTAAAAAGTGATGTCAATATGGGAACCAAATATAGATTAGTTAGTGATTTTGATGAAGTGTTAAGTCTAGATTTATTAAAGAGTGAAACTAAGAAAATCCAAAATGAAGATGAAATATTAGCTAAGATTAATGAAAGAACTGAAGCTAAAAAAAATAAAGATTATGAGAAAGCCGATAAAATAAGGGAAGAATTGTTAAACATGGGAATTATAATAAAAGATACCCGTGAAGGAACAACTTATGAGGCTATCTAATGAAGAAAGCGGTATTCTTCTTATTTAGCCTTTTTTTCTTTTGTTATAGTGTTTATGCCGATGATTTTGACATCACCGGAGAATATGTAACTCTATATAATATGAATGAAGATACTTTGTTATATAGTAAAAATGATACTAAAAAAACATCAATAGCAAGTTTAACTAAAATGATGACGACTTTAGTAGCTATTGAAGAAATAGATAATTTAGATAAAATTGTAACGATAAAAGAAAGAGATTTTGAAGGTACAGTGGGATATTCAAAAGCAGGTTTTAAAGTTGGTGATAAAGTAACATATCGAGATTTATTATATGGAATTATTTTACCAAGTGGAGCTGATGCTGTAAATGCTGTAGTAAATAATACCTTAGGATATGATAAATTCATTAAAAAGATGAATGAAACTGCTAAAAAAATAGGAATGAATGATACATCTTATGCAAATCCTGTCGGTAAAGATGATGAAAATAATTATTCAACATCTAATGATTTAGCAAAGTTACTAAAATACGCTTTAAAAAATGAAACTTTTAAAACCATTTTTACTACGAAAAATTATAAAACAAGTAATGGTTTAAATTTAGAAAGTACAGTAAATAGATATGAAAATATTTTAAATACTAATGAAATAAAAGGTGCAAAAAGTGGATTTACAAAAGATGCTGGAAGGTGTCTTGCCTCAATTACAACACTAAATAATGTCGATTATTTACTAGTGGTAATAAACTCAAGCACAACAAGTCCATATAATGCTATAAAAGATACAATTACAATATATGATTATTACAATAATAATTATGGATATAAAAATATTATAAATGATGATACATTTATAAAAGAAATACCAGTCGATTTTAGTAAAGAAAAAACATATAAAATAACAGGTAGTGAAGATATAGAAAAATATTTAAAAAATAATACAGAAGTCACATATAAATATGTAGGTAGTGATAAAGTAACATTTAATACTAAAAAGGGAAGTAAGCTTGGAGTTGTTAAAATATATGATGGCGATGTCTTATTAGCAACATCAAATGTTTATTTAGAAAATAATATTGAATATTATCCAATAATCACTTATATAATGATTGGTATTGCGGTAGTATTTATCTTATTAATAGTAAAGAAAATAAAGAAGAAAAAACATCGTCGAAGAAGGAGATAAAATGGATACAATAAATCATATTGGTATAATTGTTGATGGTAATGGTAGATGGGCTCAGGAAAAAGGCAAAATTCGTAGTGAAGGTCATAAAGCTGGAGCAGATGCCTTAGAAAAAATAATTCTTTATACGAGTAAAAATAAAATAGCAAATTATCTAAGTTTATATGTTTTTTCAACAGAAAACTTCAATAGAAGTAGTGAAGAAGTTAATTATTTAATGGAATTATTTATGAAATGGTTTAAAAAAGCTAAAAGTAAATATGATAGTGAAAATATTAAAGTTTTATTTTCTTCTCAAAAATCTTTTTTAAAGCCTGAAATAGTTGATGCTATAAATGAATTAGAAGAAGCAACAAAAAACAATACAGGTTTAGTAGTAAACTTTTGTTTAAGTTATGGAGGAAGACAAGAAATTGTAGATGCTACTAAAAAAATAGCTAGTGATGTAAAAGAAGGTTATTTAAAAATAGAAGATATTAATGAAAAGATGTATAATGAGTATCTTTATAATGATTTACCTGATGTTGATTTCTTAATAAGAACAAGTGGAGAAAATAGAATAAGTAACTTTATGCTATGGCAAATATCATATGCAGAGTTTTATTTTCCTAAAGTTTATTTTCCAGACTTTACACCGAAATGTTTAGAAGAAGCAATTGAGGTTTATAAAACTAGAGATAGAAGATTTGGAAAAATAAAGAAATAAAAAAGATTTAATAAAAAATCTTTTTTTATGGTAAAAAGTTTATAGCTAAATACATTCCAAAAGTAATTGTAGTGGCAACTATTAAAATAATACTTGTATAACCAGCTATATTCATTTTTTGATTTTCGTTTAATTTTTTTAAGTAATTTTCATTTTCGTCAAATAATTGATAACCACTTATTTTGGGATTATTTCTTGTTAAAGTTAATTCTTTACCCATACTTTGTTCTTGACTTTTATTTTGATTCATACTAGACATCTCTTTGTTATAGGCACTAACTATAAAACTATAAACAGAATTATCATTTAAGTTAGTTTTGTTTTTTGCATCTTCAATAATATCTTTAGCAAATTTAATATCTTGTAAGAAATTTTTAATATTATCATTTTCAAAATATCTATCAAACATATCTCTGTTGCTTGCGTAAATGTTTAATCTTTCAATATATTGTGAAACATAGTTGTTTATAAAATTAATTTCTTCCTCTGTAATAACAAGTTTATTAAGAAGCTTTGTAATTAGTTGATTTCCATTCGAAGGTTGATAAAAACCATTTTTTATAAATATAAATATTTCATCAGGATTCATGTTAAAGAAAACTGGATCAATTCTACTTAAACCATAACCATTTAATTTAATAAAATTTCCTTCATAAACTAATGCATCATTTGCTTGATCATAAGTAAATTTAGCTAAGTTAGGATAAGTTTTTTGATAATTGCTTAATATCGTTCCATTAAAACTAACTATATTTTCCATAAACACAACTCCTATTTTCATAATAAGTTTACCAAATTTTTAATAAAAATACAATAATTAATTTTATATCAAAATTAAAAATTTAATAAAAAAATAAAAAAATTATATAGAATTACTATAAATTTTTTTAAAAATAGACTTCAATTTAACAAATTGGCAATTTGCATTCCTTCTTTATAACTGATAAAGTGGTATAGAAAGGAGGAATTATGATAAATCAAATAATTTTAGTTGGAAGACTAACTGGTGACCCGGAAATTGAAGAATACGAAGAAAATAAAAAAAGAACAATTATTAACTTAGCAGTGCAAAGAAATTTCAAAAATTCTGAAGGAAAATATGAAACTGATTTTTTTAGATGTGTTCTTTGGAATGGGTTAGCATCAAGCACTAAAGAATATTGTCATCGTGGAGATATTCTTGGTATAAAAGGAAGAATTCAAAATCGAAGTTTTGTCGACGAAAACAACACAACTAAACATTTGACCGAAATAATTGCAGAAAAAGTATCTTTTGTAACTACAAAATCTAAAAAAACAAAAGAGGAAGAAACAGAAGATGATTACGAGACAATTATTGAATGTTGTTAATATTAAAAAAGAAGATAAAAATAACATCTTCTTTTAGGTACAGCATATACTTTTACTAGGTGAGTTAATTGAAACATTTTCGAAATCTAGGAATATTAGCGATTGCAGCATTTAGTTTTTTTTATACGGAAAAAATTGCAAACTTAACACTGGATAAAAATGAATTATATCAAAGTATTAAAGAAGAATCTTCTAAATATAATGAAGAATACATTAATGCTTTTATAGAAGATGGTCATATAGTACCAGGTTTAAATGGAAAAACAGTTAATATAAAAAATAGTTTTTATAATATGAAAGATTTAAATGCTTTTAATTCCTATTATTTAATATATGATACATCATATCCTGAAGTAACAATTGAAAATAATAAAGATAAAATTGTTGAAAGAGGAAATGAAAATAAAAAAAGTGTATCCTTCATATTAGAGTATAATGAAAATATAATTAAGTATTTTAAAGATAACAACCTTGAAGCAAGCATTCTTGTAAATGTAGAAAATTTTAATAAAAATGAAAAATTAGAGCAAGTAAATAATGAAGTTAATAAATATAAAGAGTTAGAATCTTTAATAAATAAATATAGTAATAATACGCATATTTGCTATTTAAGTGGTTCAAATGAAAAAATGTGCCGAAAAAATAACAAATATTTAGTTAAAACAAATAAAATAGTAAATAATAAAACATTTATAGATATAAAAAATAACATAACTTCTGGAGATATATATTATGTTGAAAAGTCAACGGATACAAAAAATATAAAGATATTAATAAATAGTATAATATTTAAGGATTTGGATATAATATCTTTAAGTAAAATGTTAAGTGAAGAAATAGATTGATTTAATTTAAGTTTTTTGGTATAATTTATTTACCGAAGAACTTATTTTTTTGATAATGAAGGTGATAATATATGAGTAAAATAAAGATTTTTGGTTTGGGAGGACTTTCTGAAAGTGGGAAAAACTCTTATGTCATTGAAGTAGATGATGAAATATTTGTATTTGATGCAGGAATAAAGTTTGCAAGCGGAAATTTACTTGGTATAGATTATATTATGCCAGACTTTAGTTATTTAGTAAAAAATAAAAAGAGAATTAAAGGTTTATTTATAACCCATGGGCATCCTGAAAATATGGGGGCTGTAAGAGACCTTTTAAAAGATGTTCCAACATTAAAAGTTTATGCCACAAAATATACTAAATTTGAACTTATGGAAGATGGAGTAAATGAAAATAATATTGTACTAATTAAACCTCACAAGAAAATTAATTTTGGGAATGTCTCAATATTTCCAATCGCAGTTTCTCATTCATGTCCAGATTCAGTAATGTATGTAGTTAATACAAAAGACGGAGCAATTTGTTATACCGGAGATTTTATAATAGACCCAAGCATGCAAGGGGCATATGATATGGATATTGGTAAAATTGCTTATATTGGAAAACAAGGTGTTCTATGTTTACTTTGTGAATCTTCTTTTGCAGAAAAAAATGGACACACATCTCCGAAACATAGATTAGTAAACTTTTTTGGTGATGTTATTAAACATCATGATAAAAGAATAATATTTTCTGTTTTACCAACGCATTTATATACAATTTCAGAAATATTTGAAGCTGCAGCAAATTCTCATCGAAAGATAATTCTAATGGGTAAAAGATTACAAAATGTCGTAAGTTTTGCCCATAAAGAAGGATATATAAGTTATAATGAAGAAATCCTTGGTGATTTATCAAATATAAATGACGAAAATGCCATACTTTTAGTAATGGATGATAGAACAACACCATATGCAAATATGAATAAAATATTAAATGGTTATGATAAGTTTGTTACTTTAAAACCAACAGATACGATAGTTTTCGCAGAACCTCGTTATGACAGTACTGAAAAAGTTTTAGTAAAATTACAAAATGAACTAGCAAAATTTGGCTGTGATATTGAAACAATTGATAAAGAAAAAGAAATATTACATCATGCATCACGAGAAGACTTAATGCTTATGATTAAATTAATTAATCCAAAATTCTATATGCCCGTAAAAGGAGAATATAGATACATGGTTAATAATGCTAATTTAGCAAGTACTCTTGGAATTCCTGATGCAAACATTTTATTAAAACAAAACGGAGATGTTGTAACTTTTGAAGATGGTAATCTTGTAGATAATTTTGCAAGAATTAAAGTTGATGATGTTTTAATTGATGGAACAAGTAATGATGATATTGGGGATTTAGTTATTAAAGACCGTGAAATGTTATCAGAAAATGGTATTGTATTAATAAGCGCTACAGTAGATAAAAAAGATAAAGTTTTACTTGTGGGGCCAGAAGTTACAACTCGTGGATTTATCTATGTTAAAGATTCACAAGATATGATAAATGAAATAAAAGTAATATGTGAAGCTATAATTAATAGAAATATTACTCCAAAATATATAGATTTTAATCAAATAAAAGTTGAAATCAGAGAAGAATTAAGTAGATATTTATATGAACTAACTGAATGTAAACCGATGATAATTGCAGTTGTTCAAGAAGTATAATTCATAAAAAATCACTCATACTATTAATGGGTGATTTTTAAATGGATGATATAACAGTTTTAAATGAACTATACAAAATAGTGGCAATGGGAATAATTGGTATTGATGAAGTAAAAGGGCATATTGAAGATAAAACCTTAGCTAAAACAATGAGTGATGCTAAGAAAAAATACATGGTAAATAAAATGGATATAACAAAAATGTTAAATGAACTAGGGGAAAAACCAACAGAAATAAACATAATTATTAAAACATTTAATGAAATTTATACGGGAATAGAACTAATTAAATGTGATGATGCCAAAATAGCAAAAATGTTAACTGAAGGAACTAACAAAGGAATTATTAAAGTTGAAGAAATATTAAATAATAATATTGATTATAAAGTTGAAAAATTAGCTGAAGAACTACTAGAATTATTAGAGTTCCAAATTAAATCTTGGAAATCTTATTTATAAACAAAAAAAGCCGATTGGCTTTTTTTATGCTTTACTAGCATTATCTTTAATTCTAGTTAGTTTAACTGATAAATCACTAACGTTAATATCATCATTTTTACTATCTAAAACAGATTTTTCTAACATATAATAATATGCATAATTAGTATCAATTATTTTAGCTTTAATATCACTTATAATTGAATCGCTACTGCTACGAAAAGTTACATTTCCATATTGAACATCATATTTACCATATCCTAAAAATTTAAATGTACAATTTTTTAAAATGCGTAATAATAAAATTGTATTTTTGTCTTCAAAGTTACTATCAGCTTCAATAACCTTGTAAGCAGCACAACGCCCTGTACCAGATCCCATCGTGCCAATAATTTTGGCTGCTTCAAAATAATAATCACATTTTGACAAGTGTTTAGGTAATGTTCTTAAAAATAAATCACATATTTCTTTAGGGACTTGAGAACTATCTCCAATAATTCTAGCACAATTTAAAATCATTTCTTCATTATCCAATTTTGTAAGTAAGAAAAATTCAAACATACTAGACAAATTGTTATGAGTTTGACAACTAGCTTGAGTTATAACTAAAGCTCTATTTAGTATTTCAGCTGTTTTAAGTTCTTCTAACATTCTTTCATTTGTAAACAAGTCTTCTAAATATTTTGGAATTGACTTGTAACCATGCTCAATTATAAAATTGGCAAAAGTAAAATTAAGCCCTTGTTTAATTAAAGTGTCATCTAATAAAAGATTAAAGAATGTCTTATAGCAACTTTTATATTTTTCATCTGGAATATCTAAAAAACTTTGAACATATTTAAAAACCTTTCCAGACTTTATTAACTCTTTGTTTGTTAAAAGAGCAAATATTAATGTTTTTTTGCAAGGTGTATCTGAATCATCAAGATTATCATGATCCACACTTAAATAAATTTTTACAGCTTTTAGAGCCTCTTCATCATTCTTATATGAATTAACTATAGTTGCAATGCTTTTAAAATTTTCCTCAGACATTATTGTTTTAAGAAGATTTTCGTTTCTATTAAGTAAAGCTTTAACATCCTCAAAACTTAAATAACTTTCTTGAATTTTTCGAAGCAAATCAATAACTAAATCTTTTTTCATTTTCTAACCTCCTGTAAGATTATTTTACAATAAAAAAAATTGAAAAGCAAGGTTAAATATGGCATTTATAATTACAATATGATAAAATAAATTCAAGAAAGAAGGTCATAGATATGGAAATAGTATGTAAATATTTTTTATATTTTATTATTTATTCATTTTTAGGTTGGTTTATGGAAGTATGTGTTTCATTGTGGAATAAGCACAAATTTATAAACCGTGGATTTTTAATTGGCCCATATTGTCCAATATATGGATGGGGATGCTTAGCTATTATTCTAGTAGTAGGTAAGGATACTAGTGATATTCTCGGCGTATTTTTAAAAGCAATTTTAATATGTTCATTACTTGAATATTTTACAAGTTATTTTATGGAAAAAATATTTAATGTTAGATGGTGGGATTATTCAAACAAAAAATTTAATATTAATGGTAGAATTTGTTTAGAAACAATGATCCCTTTTGGACTACTTGCATCATTAATAATTTATGTCTTACATCCAACAGTTATAAAAATTGTAGATAAGTTATCACCAACAGCACTTTTATGGGTAGCCATAATATTATTTGTAATTTATATAATTGATAATGTTATATCAACATATATTTTATTTAAGATAAAAGGTAAAATTAAAAGTGAACGAAAAGATAACACAGAAAAAATAAAACAATATATTGAAAAATGGTTTCAAGAAAATACCGTACTTTACCGTCGTATTAAAAGTGCGTTTCCTAAATTACAAGTATTTATAAAAGAAATAGAAATGCGAAAAAAAGAAAAAGAAAAACATGAAAGTTAGATATGCAGTTAGAGTATTTGCTATAAAAGATGATAAAATAATGTGTATAAGATATAAAGATATCAACAAAGATTTTTTTGACATTCCTGGTGGAAAAATTGAAGATGGCGAATCGGAAGTACAAGCATGCCAAAGAGAATTTAAAGAAGAAACTGGGATGACAATTGATAAACTTAAATGCATTGGAAAGATAGAGATTATTTATCCAGCTGAAGATAAAAAATATGCTATAAAAACATATATTGCAAGTAAAATAGATGGTACACCTCAAGAGTTTCCTGAAAACTATGCTTGTTGGATACCGATAAAAAAGTTAATTGCTGAAGAAAAAAGATTAGCAACAACTCACTTACTAGATGATAATTTAAGAAAGTACTTGTATGATGAAAAAGTAAATATGATTTTTACTTGTGATAGCAATCATAATGTAATAAATATGGAGGTAAGGTGAGAATATGAATGTCGTTGGTACAATGTTTTTTAAAGATAATAAATTATTAATTGATAAACCAAGAAAAAGACCAACATATCAAATGATTGGTGGAAGAGTAGAAGATGGAGAAACTCCACTTGATGCAGCTAAAAGAGAATGTCATGAAGAATTAGGTAATAATGCCATTTTTGATGAGACATTATTTGAGTTAGTAATGGAATTTGACGAAATAGCAACAAGTGATGGAAAAACTCCGATACATTTTTATGTATTCAAATACAATGGACCACTTGATGGTAGCTTAAGTTTATCCGAAGAAATAGAAAATTTTATGTGGTATGAAAGTAGTATAGGTACAGATATATTATCAAATACATTAAAAAATGAAGTAGTACCATATTGTTTAAAAAATAATTTGATAAAGTAAAACCAAGTAAATGCTACTTGGTTTTACTTGACATAATTTTATTATATTTATGTTTTATATTTGTTCTAACTAATTTAGATGGATTTTTAAAACTTAAATCATCTTGTAATAATTGTATATAAGTTCCTTCATATTGAATTAAAGATGAATCTAAATATGAATAAGTGACATATTCATGAAAAAATAAGTCATCTCTTTGAATAAATTCATTAATAACCTCTGGACTACTTTTTAACAATGTATCTAAATCAGGTTCAGCAATCTTTTGATAAAAAGTTTTATATATTGGATTACCTTGATTTAAAATAGTTACAAAAAAGTCAAGAGAAGGAATATCTAACCAACTAGAAGGTGATTGGCAATAATTACCTCTACGAACGTTGATTGTTAATGAAATATTCTCATTTATTACAATCTCATTTTTTTTATTTAATAAAAATTCAGTTAAAGCAACATAATATAATTTTTTTCTAAAACCCATAATTAAACCTCCTAAATTGGCTTTATTATATATTAGAACTTTGTTTAAGTCAATAAAAACATTGATTGTAACTATTTTACTATGATATACTAGCATGAAGGACGTGATTAAATGACAAATATTGTGATTGGTGGACTAATTGAAAAAGAAAATAATTTTTTATTAGTACAAGAAGCAAAAGAAAAATGTAAAGGAAAATGGAACATACCAGCAGGTCACTTGGAAGTAAATGAATCAGTAATCGATTGTTTAAAAAGAGAAATAAAAGAAGAAACCGGATGCGATATTCTTCAAACTGGAATACTTGAGATAGGAAATAAAGTATTAGAAAATGATATATTTTTAAGTATTATTTTTGGGGAAAAACTTATAGATGAAAAACTAGATTATAATTTAAATGAAATACTAGACGTAAAATGGTTTTCTTATGATGAAATTATAAAAATGAAAAGTAAATTAAGATCACCAGAGATTATATTAAGGTGCATAGAAAATTATAAAGCAGGAAAAACTGTAAATTTAGATGTCTTAAATATTTTATAAAGAGGTAAAAATGAGATATAAAAGAACTAAAAAAATATTGCTATTTTGGTGCTTATTTGTTGGAATCGGAGCATTATATGGAAGTATTTGCATGTTTATAGATCCAACAGGAAAGTTACTACATATGGATACATTACTTCCTTATTTTAGTGTACTTCCATTTAGTGATATTCTTTTTCAAAATTATATATTTTCAGGAATATCTTTACTTATTGTAAATGGTATATCTTAATTTAATTGCATCCTACTTAATAATTAAAGATAAAAAAATAGGTTTCATTCTTGGAACTATATTTGGCATAACTTTAATGGTGTGGATAACTATTCAATTTATTATATTACCAACCAACTTTTTATCAATAAGTTATTTTATAATTGGATTTTTACAATTTATAATTGGTTTAATAACAGTAATATTTTATACACAATCAAAATTTGTCTTTGATATCAATGACTATAAAAACATAAATAAAAACAAAGATAGTGTTGTAGTATATTTTTCTAGAATGGGCTATACAAAAAAAGTTGCATATGAGAAAGCAAATGAAATCGGTGCCAATATAATAAAGTTAAAAACTAAAGAAAAAACTGATGGAACACTAGGTTTCTGGTGGTGTGGAAGATTTGGAATGCATCAATGGAGAATGGATATTGAAAATATTAATATTGATTTAAAAAAGTATAAGAAAGTATATATTGTAAGTCCAATCTGGGTCTTTAATATATGTGCGCCGATTAGAGATTTTTGTTATAAATATAAAAATGATATTAATAGCCATGAATATATATTTACTCATTTTATGAAATCTAGTTTTGTGAGAGTTACAGACCAAACAGATAAAATATTAGGTAAAAAAAGAGACGGGTTAACATCAATCTGTGTGAGGTTTGGAAAAGTTAAAAAAGTATTTAAGATTTTACAGTGACATTTACAGTGACAAATGCTATAATTAATTTTAATTAGAGGTGATTTATTATGATAGATATTAAAAGAATACCGAATTCAGATATGAATAAAGCTCTTGAACTAGTATGGAGTGTATTTTTAGAGTATGAAGCTCCAGATTATACAGAAGAGGGTATAAATGAATTTAAAAAAACAATTGATAATATGAATTGGATAAATGATAGAGAATTTTATGGAGCTTATATAGACAATACTTTAACTGGAGTTATTGCTACTAAAGATAAAACTCATATTGCCTTATTTTTTGTAGAGGGCAAGAACCATAATAAAGGAATAGGTAGAATGTTATTTAATAAAATAAATACTTTAAACGAAGACAATTATATGACAGTAAATTCTTCTTTATTTGCCCATGATATTTATAAACATTTAGGTTTTATTGATACAGATACAGAACAATGTATTCATGGTATAAAGTTTTACCCAATGAAATTAGTAAGAAAAAAAGATTAGTTCGTTTATTTTGAACTAATCTTTTTGCAATATTTTTGAATATTATCTTTATCATAATTATTATTTTTTATTATTTTATAATATTCATCTTTACTATTTTTATTACATCTTATTACATCATAAAATAATGTATCATAATATATTGCAGTATCACTTGATATTTTTATTATTGAAAATCTCGGTGCTTGTTTAATATTTATAACACTTATATAATCTATCATAAATAACATAGAAATAAATAAAACAAGGTAACCTACACTAATTATAATCTTTTTAGTAAGTTTTAATTTCTTTATTAAAATAATAATTCCCAACATAGATACTAAAGTCCCAAATATTGAATAAATACTTCCCCATGAACTTTCACTTGGAAAAATAGACATCGCAGTTATTGCCATTATTACTCCGAAAGCAATTAGTATTATTCCAATAATATTATTTTTAACTATTACTTTTTTGTTAGTATAATCAATTGTAGTAATAATGTTTTCTTCTAATTTTTCTTGAAATTTATCTTTAGATATTTTTTCACCACTAATTAAATCGTTAATTGAAATATCTAATATTTGACATAGTGGTTTAAATAAAGATAAGTCTGGCATATTTCTACCGTTTTCCCAATTACTTATGGATTTATCTGTAACCCCTAATTTTTCAGCTAATTCGGTTTGGGTTAACTTTTTATCTTTTCGACATTTTAAAATGAATTTTCCTATTTTTTCTTGATTCATACTATTTCCTTCCTTCATGTTTAATTATACTTTATTATTTAATATTTTAACAGGAAATATAACTAGAGTTAAAAAAATTTTTTATTAATTTTCTAATAGTTCTAAAGCATATTTATCATATTCATTAAAATTATTATTTTTATCCATTGAGAATTCTTTATAATGTTCTAAAAAGTCATTAGCACTTTCAAAATCATTTTGAAATTCTTATTTATTTCCAAACATAACAATGCTTCCAAATAACTTTTTTTATTTCTTCTTGGCATTACGAGCAGCAGAAGGAATTATCAATATTTAGGGCAAAATTACTAGTTGGTATGCTTTAAAAAATCTTCTAATTCACTGATTTTAATTTTATTACCAAAGTTTTTGATATAAACATCATTAGAATAATTAAAAACAAGAAACATTATATTATTGATAATTACTTTGTGAGGTTCAACATAAGCCAAATTAGATTTATCAATTTTTCCAATACTTTCATTTATAAATGTAGGAGTAGTATTACAAAAATCACAAATAAACTCTAATTTCTTTTTAAGTGATTCATCAATAGGTATTTCTTGTTTGATAATATTAATCATAAACACCATCCTTCCTTTAGGATGATTTCTTTGTAAGACACAAAAAAATCAATCTTTCGATTGATTCTATATATCAAGTTCAAACTAAATAGTTCGAACAGATTCATCAATGGAGCGGTTTAAATACATCTTACGAACTCGCTCTCTTTTTATATATGATTATACATCATTTTTCTTTAAATAACAAATTTTAATAATTATGGATAATTTTTTTATGTCTACCCAAAAATATTTTACACCATCATTCATATATTTCTTAAAAAATAATTGTGAAATTGTGGTATAATTATATAAGAGAGAGCTTAGATTTATTTTTTAGAATGGAGTGGCAGGTGATAGATATTGTGAAAAAAATCTATATAATAACAGGAGCAAATGGTTTTTTAGGTAATAACATCATAAGAAAGTTAGAACAAGATGCTGATATTGAAATTAGGGCTTTTGTATTAAAAGGCGATTCTATTAAATCACTTGAAGGATTAAAATGTAAAATCTACTATGGTGATGTAACTAAAAAAGAAACTTTATCATTAATTTTTGAAAATACTGATGGAAAAGAAGTTTTTGTAATTCATTGTGCTGCAGTAGTATATATAAAATCAAAATACAATCCGCTTGTTTATAATGTTAATGTTAATGGAACTAAAAATATAGTAGATAAGGTAATAGAGTCAAAAGCAAAACTTATCTATATTAGTAGTGTTCATGCAATCCCAGAACCACCTAACAATGAATTAATAACAGAAATAACTAATTTTAACCCTGATAATGTTAAGGGATTATATGCAAAAACAAAAGCAGAAGCTGCGAAGTATGTAATTGAAGCAGTAAAGGGTAAAAATTTGAATGCTTGTATAATTCATCCATCTGGTATTATAGGTCCAAATGATTTTGGCAATAGTCACTTAACACAATTAATAAAAGAAGTTGCAAATGGCAAATTATTTGCTTGTGTAAAAGGTGGATATGATTTTGTTGATGTAAGAGATGTAGCAGATGGTGTTGTTAGTGCTTGTAAAAATGGTATTAATGGTGAATGCTATATCTTATCTAATAGATATATTGCAATAAAAGAATTATGCGATTTAATTTGTGATGTGCAAGGAAGAAAAAAAATTAAAATTGTATTACCAATAGGTCTTGCAAAATTAATAGCACCTTTTTTTGAAGCATATTATAATTTAAAGAAACAAACTCCACTTTTTACAAAGTATTCACTATATACACTATCTTCTAATGCTAATTTCAGTAATGAAAAAGCTAAAGAAAAGTTGAAATTTAAAAATAGAAATATGAAAGATACAATAAAGGATACAGTTGAGTGGATGAATAAAAAGTAAAAATAAATAATAATGCAAATTGCAATTTGGAAGTGATGTGTAAAGAGTGAAGAAGAAAGTAATCATAATTTTAGTAGCCATAATTTTATTAGTCTTATTGTTCCAAATTAGAAATTAGTTAAAAGATAGTACCAAAGTAGAATATAAGGCATTTAAGAACTACTATGTTTATGAAATGATCCTTATATTGTTATTAGCAATTATAGTTATACCGAATATTATACTGACAATAAATAATATGATTCCATTTAACATAATAATCATTAGAACACTTTTAATTATTATTGTAGTACTTCCTATTATAGTGTCTGATATAAAGAACGATTTAGATATTAAAAATATACATCAATACTATTTAAAGGAAGAGAAAATACCAGAATACAAAGACAAAACAAAAATTTTAAATGTATGCTTGATAATTAGCATAGTAGTTTTAATTGTTTAGGCAATTATAACAATGCCAAATATTACAAAAACGGAAAATTTAAGTGAAATTGAAAACACATTAGTCATTACTACTAACAACGGTAATACCAATGAACCGCAATATGAAATGTTTGATGGATTTAAAATAAAGATTCCAAGTGAATTTAAAATAATGAATGATGAAATTGTTAATGTTAAATATCCAAATAGAATGCACCATCACTTATTTTTAATTCTTTTGTTTCTATATTTAACATATAATCTACTCCTTTACATAACAAAAAAACTAACTAATTCTAGTTAGCATTTATTACTCTCGAATCAAAGTGTTCGAGTTTCCTATCAATCTGGAGCAATTGTGTATCTCGTTTGAGAAACATTTTACTACAAATGTAATAAGAGATAAATCTTAATTACATATTCATTTTAACATAAAAAAATATAAAATAAAATGCATTGTGTGTTATTTAATAAAAAATATGATATAATATTATGCAATTGAGGGAGGTTTTTTATGATAAATTTAGAACACAGATTAACAGTAGATGATTTAATAGTTGAATATGCTATATATAAAGTAAAAAATGGTTATGAACCAAAATATTCAACTAGTGAGTTCATAGATTTTTTACATTTTTTTGAAACAAAAATGGAAGTTGATGATGTTTTATACGATGGTGAAGAATTATTTAAAAGATTTTTTGAAAGAAAAATAGATGCAGATTGGTCTAGTAAAAATTATAGAACAGGTCAAATAACTGAAAAAAGACCACATATGAATATGTCATATAGTGAAGATGATAGAGATTATATTATTAGTGCTAATAATAAATTGAGTGATTATGATAAAAGTGTTATTAACACATATTTTATGGATAATGGATGCAGTAAGTATGATGATTATAAAGGTACAGCTTGGAAAATTAGAAATATTATTGGAGAATACTTAAAAGATAAACCAAAAAGAAATATTCCACAATCAGGAATAGAATTAGAAGAAAAAGAAATACTAGCTGGTAAATATATTGCTGCTGAAATAATAAATCATATTTGGAGAAGTTATATAGATATTGAATCTGATTATCATAAGTATCCAAAGCAATGTGATGATATTAATAAATATTTATTTGAAATGGATTTACCAAAAATCATTGGAACTGATATGGACTTTTCAAAAGGAACAGGTACAAGTTCAATAAGAGAAAAATTATTAGAAGTATATAGTGTTTTTTCAAGCAGAATTGCTACACTTTATCACTTTGATAAAGAATTGAAAGTTAGTTCTTATAAAAATCCTTATTTACCCCGTGCAAATTACGAACTTTTAATACAAGGGTATGAAACATTAATGAGTATGGTATTTGGGGAGTATAAAAAAGCATTAGAATTTGATTTATCTGAATCAACATTTAAAGAAAGTCACGAACTTGATGGAGTATATGATTGGAATGAAGATCCTGATGTTAAAACCACAACTACTTCAATTGAAAATGATAAAGTAAAAAAATTAGTTAGAACCATTGAAAACAACAATAACAATAAATAATAAAGAACGACTTATAAATAATAGTCGTCCTTTTTTTGATAAAATTGATAAAAAACCTAGTGGGCTGAACATTTTTAAACAATCTTTAGTAATGTAAATTTCGTCCCACACTTTGTCTCACAACTTTTGCTTATAAAATAAGTAAATTCAAGAAGTATTAGCCCATAATCGTGGGACAATTTTGCATGTGCAAAATAAGTTTGATATCACATAGAAGTCTTATGCAATAAGGTTTTGTTTAGTGTGTTGATATCAATTACTTATGCTCTTGCTAAATTGTTCAAAATATTTCACAATTTATGGGCCAGTATGTTACATTTGTGGGATTTATAGTAGTCTAGATTATTGATAAAAAGTGTATAAAATGTTATAATAAATATAGATAATAATAGTATCTTTACTTTTTAAGATGGATACTGTTTTTTGTAACTTTAAAATAGTAATGAGGAGAATAAAAAATGAAAAAAATTGAATTTTTAAATAAGGAATCAAATAAAATTGTTACATTGCCTTTAGATAAAAAAATGATATTCAACCAAAAATTAAAGAACTCTATAAGTATGATAAGTATTGTAAAAGAAATAAATGAATCTGATAGTGATTATATTAATAAAATTTTAAATAATAATAAAAATGACCATACCATTGGTAAGTTTATAAGTGGTGGAATTTTATGGTGGTTATTAGGAATTATAGTTCTATTCTTTTATAATGCATTTAATAAAGAAGATAATAAAAAAGGTAAAAATTTGGGAACAAGAATTGCAGGATTTATTTTATGTGCAATTATAGGTGGACTTATAGGCCTTATTTGCTCAATTATACCAACGATATTCAATATTTGGGTTAATTATATAATAATTCCTATTTTAGTTCTTGTACTAATAATTTTATTGCTATACAAAACTTCATCTAATAATTAGGAGGCGTTGATATGATAATAAAAGAAATTAATGTAAATGATTATTTAACTAAATCAAATCTTCCAGCAAGTGATTATGTTATAAATCCTTATGTCGGATGTTCACATGGATGTAAGTATTGTTATGCTTCATTTATGAAACGTTTTACAGGTCATACTGAAGATTGGGGAACATTTGTAGATGTTAAGAAATGCGATAAAAAAATCAATTTAAAAAAGATAAGTAAAAAAAATGTATTTTTATCTTCGGTCACTGATTGTTATAACCCTCTTGAGGAAGAATATAAAATAACTAGGACTATTTTAGAGCAATTAGTTAATTCAGATTGTTATTTATCCATTTCTACTAAATCAAAATTAATATTAAGAGATATAGACTTATTAAAACAAGTAAAAAATTTATCTGTTAGTATGTCAATTAATACTCTTAATGAAGATTTTAGAAAAGATATGGATAATGCTAGTACTATAAAAGAACGATTAAATACTTTAAATGAATTACATAATAATGGTATTCATACAGTTTTATTTATGTCACCAATTTTTCCTTATATTACTGAATGGAAAAAAATAATAGAAGAGTCTAAAGATTATATAGATGAATATTGGTTTGAAAATCTTAATTTAAGAGGCAGTTATAAAACTTATATATTAAATTATATAAAGGGAAAATATCCTAATTATTATGACAAGTATATCGATATTTATTTAAAAAACAATCAAGATTATTGGCTTAATCTAGCAAATGAAATCAATAGTTATTGTAATAAAAACTACATAAATTATATTAATTACTTTTATCATGATGAATTGGTAAAAGCTAAAAAAGAAAATCAAAATGTTTAGGAAGGAAAGAAATAATATGGATAGTTTAAGATATTTTTTGATTGAAGCAAAAAAACAAACTTATGCAAATGAAAATGTAGAAAAACAAGAATCATCTAGAAATGGATCACATGACTATGAGTATAGTTCTAACAATATGATTTATCATGATACTTATTTTGGTGGAACTAATTTTATGGGTGAAGAAGTAGTTTACGAAGAAAATGATACACCAATTTGGGGAATGAATTATTATGGAGTAACATTAGATCAAACTTTAAGTGAAGAGGCAGTTGATAAAGCTTTAAGGCCTGCTCTTATGCAAGTTGGAAGTGATGAAACAATTCCCGTAAGAGGTCCAAAAGAATATGTAAATGGTGAATATAAATATAGTTTTAAAGTAGTTGGAGATTTAGAATATTTTGAAGGTGAAGAAACCATTTATAAAGCTGATAAGAAAGTTTATGTTCTAAAATGTCACGGAGGGGCAATAAAACGATAATATAAAGACAAAACTAGGTTATAAACTCCTAGAATTGTCTTTTTCTTTTTGGATATCCTTATCAAAATTATTAAGGTTATTTTGTATGTCTTCGGCTCTTTTAGTTATTTCTTTACAATACTTATCATACTTATAGAGTTCTTTAATTTTTGGTTGAATATCATTTATTTCAGCAAGTATTTGAGTTTGCCTGTCTTCAGTCTTTGCTCTATGGTATCGTCTCCAAAGATTTTCTCTTTTTCCTTTTAACTCACTTAAATCATCAGAGTTAATTTTTAGAATAGTTTGTAAATGTCAACATCAACACCTTTCTTAAACGACAAAAAAATCAATCATTTCTGATTGATTTAATCATTAACATCGCTTGGTGCGACGATTTTTACAAATGGAGCAAGTGAGCAGTATTGCCCCGTGTTAAATTAATCGGAAAGGATATTTTGGAATATTATGTAATATATGATCTGAATGATAATGTTGTTGCTTATATTGATACATTAGATGAATTAGCTACTTTTACTAATTTAAGAAAAAAACAATTAAAGTATAAGTTAAAAAATAAGAGTTTTATTTATTATATTTTTGAAGATACTTATAGAAAAATTTATGCGTTTTGTTGAAGAGGTCACAACCTCTTTTTTTGTGTGTTAACATTAACATAGAAAGGAGATAGATAATATGGATATTCAAGTTGAAGCGTACTTAGTAGAACGTGTTTCCCAAAAGGGAAAAACTTATAAGGCAGTTGAAATCTACATTACTGATAAAATTAAAAAACTAGTTTTTTTAACGGATGCAGAAATGGAATTATTAAGACTTGCTAATAGTAAGAAATAATTAAAAACGAATGCCGTTTTATCTTCTTTCTATAAACGCATGTTGCCGATTGAGTGTTGGCGGCTTGGCTCAATAAATATTTAGAAAGGAGAATGATTTTGATGAACGACTCAGGTGCTAGTACAAGCACTAATGGATTTGACTTTTCCGCAGTAAAAAGTGGAATTGAAAGTGTATTAGGTGTTTTCACTGCTAATTTAACTGTTGCTAACATTGCTAGTGTTCTTGGAATTGTTGTTGTAGCTTGTTTAACTCTTTACTTGTTCTATTGGGGCGCAAGAAAAGGTATTGCAATGTTACAAAGTGCGTTCTCTGGACATGGTTTCCATGTATAGTAACTAACCTCTCTTAAAGTGTTCATTAAAATTGGACACTTATTTTTTTTAGAAAGGAAGGATTTATGAAAATAGTTATTTTATTAATAGCTTTATGTATATTGTTATTTTTATATTTATTTTGGAGCTTGTATAAGTATGTTGTAGCTTTATTATATTATCTTAGTTTGAGTAATGAAGATGCTGAATACATGTATAAAGCAGCAACAAGAAAGGATGATGATTAATGAATTTTATTGCTTATATTTTATATATGATTTTCGTATTTTTAGTTTTTAGAGTTATAAATTGGGGATATGAAAAAGTAAAGAAATTATTTAAGAAAAAGGATGTGAAGAAAGAATGAGTTTAACAGAGATTTATACAACATTAATGGATCCTATTAAGGATGTATTAATTGTATCAGGTATGTTGTCGTTAACAATTGCGTTAATTGTAATGTTAGTTAATATGATCGTTGGGGCTGCAACTGGGAAAGGTTTTTCTATTGGCTTACGATGAGTTGGTTAGATAAAAGTTGGGTGTTTTATACTTTAATGTATCGAGGCGATTTAGATTATAGTCAATTAAGAAAAGATGATTTAGTGCAAATGTTAAATTTTATAAGAATGCATTATCTTAAGAGAATGGGAAATGATGATGATTTTCCAGAATTCGATTTTGAATTTAAACAAGAAATAAAATATTGGTTAGGAGATAGAAAACGAAATGAAGAAATATAATGTTGTTTTAAAAAAGAATGGTCAATTAATAATGAGTTTTATAACTTATGATAGAAATGTTGAAAAAAAGATATTAAAAGCAATGCAGAAGCTTAAATGTTATTGTAATATTGAAGAGGTTTCTAAATGAGAAAAAAGGACTTAAAAGGCGAAGTTAGATTATTTGATTTTCCTGGTCATATGAAATACTTACATGATTTAAAGAAAATACGATTTCCATATCATGGGGTTTATTGTTTTGAAGGTAAACAAGGAAGTTCTAAGACATTAAGTGCATGTAGATTAATAAGTAATATATATGCAGATTATAAAGACGTATATTTAATTACTAATGTTTGGCTTAATACTGATATTTTAACCAATATTCCCAAAGAAAATATTATTCCATTTACAAGATATTATCAATTATTTTTCAATTATAATAAGCCAGTTATTTTTTTTATAGATGAAGCTCATTTATTATTTAATAGTTTAGAAAGTAAAAATGCAGATGTTAATATGTTTGCGGTAATATCTCAAAATAGAAAACAACAACGTGTTTTCATACTTACTAGTCAAGTATTTTCAAGATTACAATTAGTTATGAGAGAACAAATTAATACGATCATACATTGTACAACATATTTAAATTTTTTAAGTCATTGTGTTGTATATCATGATTTTGAAAAACAGAAAGATGAACTTGTAGGTAAAAAAGAATTTGGAGCATGGTATACACATATAAGAAAGATTCATTATGAAATGTATGATACATATCAAGTAATAGATTATTCTAAAGATAGCTCGTTTTGGAATAAAAGAAAGGAAGATGATGAAAATGATTATTTTATGGAATATAAAAAATATCTTAAAGAAAGTTAGTTTTTGCATATTGTTAATAAGCGTTTTTAGCCTCGTTGCGACGGAGGTCGCAGAGGCAAAAACGATAACAAATAGTACTAATTTTGCTAATAGTACTCAGTTAGAGTATTTTAATAATTTGTATAAAAGAAGTGGATATAAATATTATTTATTAGGTTTAGATAATACAGATAGTTATTATAATGATTATTATATTTGTTTAACAAATGAAAGTTATACTATTACTGACGAATTTAATACAAAAGCAAATTGTGCAGAACTTTATAGATATTATAGATCAAATAGTTCTTATAATTTATCTAAAATAAATGATAATACTTTAGAGTTTAAAAATAGTGTATTTTATACAAGTAATGTATACGATACGGGATATCTTTCTAATTCAATGTTATTTGGTATTTGTATATGTGTTTTTAGTTTCTTTTTATTATTTGCATTATTTAAATTATTTGGTGGTAAATAATGCAAGAAATTGCTATAGTTTTATCGGTTATTAATTTTGGTCTAATTGGTGTTGTTGTTTTATATAAATTGATTAATTTGAAAATTAATTTTTGTTTATATTTTATTGATTTGTTGAGAAAGGAGTTGAAAAAAAATGAAAAAGATTAATAAATATTTAGTATTTGCAGTAGCCTTATTTACTTTATTTTTAGTTGATACTAGTGCCAAATCATTAAATATAACTGACCATACTACGTTCCCATATCTTAATACAACTAACTCTTTGGATGGAGGTGGTACGACTAGTGGAAAATTTTCCACTTGGGAAAATATTAAATATGATTATAATTATATTGTGCTTGATTATTGTGCTTCTGGTTATCTTGACTTTTATACATGGGCTGTTAATGCAAATGGTGGCTATCTAGACAATGACGATATTATTCGCTATCGTGTTGGTACAAGGTGTGAAACTGGTGGACCGCAAGGTTATTTGTATAGAGTACAATTTAAGGTTTGGAAATGGGATTATCCAACAGATGCAACAACTAATTCTTTAATTCTCTTAGACTCTTATATTAGAGTTAAAAATTCTGAAAGTTATAAAGTTTATTTTAAATTTAATTATATTACATTGTCTGATGAAGATATTTTAACACCACTTGCAGAAAATCAAAAGAAACATCAAGAATCTTTAGATGAGCAGAAAAAGACTAATGATAAAATTGATAAAACAAATGATACATTAACAAGCGAGGATAATGATACAACTAGTAAAAAATGTGGTGTTGTTTGTAAATTAAAAGGTATTTTTACAGGTATTATTGAATTACCTAAAAAGATTGTTACATTGATTATTGACGCATTAAAAAGTTTATTTATTCCAACTGATGATCAACTTTATGAAATTGTTAATGATAGTAAAGAATTATCAGAAAATTTTGGTTTTGTGGGAGAGGCCGTTGCTTTCTTTTTAAATATTTTTACTAGTTTACTTGGTATGGTTAATGCAAATGGATGTATTGAAATGCCGGCTTTTAAAATTGGCGCCACAAGTTTATTTGATGAACATGTTTTTTGGGAAGCTAGAAATGTTTGTCTTGCTGATAATTTAATTTTAAGTGCTAATATTACTACTATTAGATCTATTACTAGTATTGTTTTCGTTTCGTTGTTTGTTGGTTTTGCAACTAGAAAATTCTTTAGTATTTTAAGTAAGTCAGAAAATGAGGTGAATAGCGAATGATTTTATATTTATTATTAAAAGCAGTTTTATATATTATTGGTATTGTCGCAAGTATTTTTGGCGATTTGATTCCTAGTTTTCCAGACGCTATTTCTAATGTTTTAACTACAATTAGTACAATGATTAATGGTGGTATTTCATTTATTTCTTATTTCTTTTATGTTCCTGTTGTAGTTGCTTTAATTAGTTTAGTTATTTCATGGCATGGTTTTAGAGTTGTAAAAGATGCTATTATGAAAGTTATTGGTCATTTTATAGGTAATTAATTTTGATTAGTTAGATAACTTAATCGAAGTGAATAGATAGGACGCGTGATATAAAAAAAAAGTAGATTTATATTTTTATATAGGGGTTTGGGGAGTATCCCCATTTGCATTAAGAGATAGTCGACGTAGGAGACGTTTCTAATCTCTTACCATTAAAAACATTTTTTGAGGCCTTAGAGCGTAGAAATTTTTAATTTCGTTAGCGTACTCAAAAAATAGAGCTTATGCGAGTTTTTATTGGAGCGAACTTGTTCGCAAAAAGGTAAAGTTTTGTTAATAAAAATTTTACCAATAACTGTTTACTACGACAAAAGCAGTTATGGTGTCAGGTGTCAAAATAAAGAAAGGTTAATTTTATGAAATGGAAATATGTTAAAAGATGTGTAATATCTATGTTAAATGGTGATTACACAATAGATAATAAAATAGATTATATAATTAGTATATTAAGTATTTATAGGGATAGACGATATGGCAAAAGAAGATAATATGCGTAGTAAGGTGTTTTTGTTACTTTTATATCCAGATGAGGATGTAACTCATGCAAAAGCACTAGAATATATAAAAGCAAATTATGATTATGCAGCTATATGTCAGGATAAAGATACATACTTAGAAGATACAACTATAAATGATGTTCTTCATAAAGAGGGAGAATTAAAAAAAGCCCACTATCACGTGGTTGTTAGATTTAAAAATGCTAGATGGTTAACTGCAATTGCAAAAGATCTTGATATATCTGAAAATTATATTAGAGTATCACATAATTTTGTTAGATCATTGTTATATTTAGTTCATTATTATGAACCAGATAAATATCAATATAATCCTAATGAAGTATTTGGAACATTAAAGCAAAGATTTAAAGAGGCCTATTCTTCAGAGGGTAAAAGCGAATCGGAAAAAGTAATGGATATATTTGCAGAAATTGATAAATGTGAATTTAAGGTTGATTTTCAAGTGTTTGTAAAGCATATTGCTAGTATTGGATATTGGGATGTATTGCGTAGATCTAGTTCATTGATATTGCGATATTTAGATTTACATAATAGTAATTATAATGTATAATTAAATCAAGGTAGGTGTTGCAAAAAGTTAGAAAATATTTATAATAACTCACTGAGGTGAGAGAAATGAGCTTTACAGAAGCTTATGAGGAATTTAAAATATATGCTTCAAAACGGCATAAAAAACAAAGTTTTGAATGTTTCGTCTATAATTTTAATGCTAATATTTTAAGTTATTTTAAAGATTATGCATTAGAGGATATTACTACTATTAATATTATGAAATGGCAAGATTTTATTTTAAGTAAAAATTTTTGTAATAACCATAATAAGAATTTATTTGCAATGTTAAAAACATTTTTGCAATTTTGTTCTAAGTTTTATAATTTTGATTATTCTGCTATTGATGATGTACCAAAGTTTACTTTAAAAATTGAGGAAAGAAAAACTGATTTTTATACATTAAGTGAATTTAATCATTTTATAAAATTTGTTGATAATAATGTTTATAAACAGTTCTTTAATTTAATGTTTTATTGTGGAACTAGACCAGGTGAAGCTATGGCTTTACGATTTAGTGATTTACGTTATGATTTTATTAAAATTAATAAGACTATTGATGAACATGGAAAAAGAGAAATTGGAACACCTAAAACAATGTCAAGTAATAGAGTTATAAAAATTGATAATAAGCTTAAAAAAGATTTATTGCAGTTATATAAATATTACGTAGATAAATATCAAGACAATACATTTGATTATTTTATATTCGGTGGTAAAAAGCCGTTGGCTCCGACTACTATAAATAGATATAAGAAAAATGCTTGTTTAAAAGCTAATATTCGACCAATTACATTACATCAGTTTAGGCATAGTCATGCAACTTTATTATTTAATAATGGTATTAATGTACATGTAATAAAAGATAGGTTGGGACATAGTAAAGCTAGTACTACTATTGATACATATACACATAGTAATTTTAAACAAGAAAAAAGAGTGTGTAACACTCTTAATAGAATGAGATTTAATTTTTTTGAATGTTTCGTCTACAATTTTAAAAATATAATCTCTTTATTAAAACATTTTACAATGTTTTAAACATATTGGAGCAAGTGAGCAGAATCGAACTGCCGTCTCAACCTTGGCAAGGTCGCATACTAACCTCTGTACTACACCTGCGTAAATAAATTGTATCAAATATGTGAAACTTTTGCAACACTAATTGATAAAAAAACTAATTTTTGTTATACTTATCTAAGTAAGAAGGGATAAGTATGAAACTAAAAGATAATTATGGTTACAAAAAAACTGTCAAATCAATTGTTGAATATATAATTACCAATCGTTTATTCATATCATATGTAGTATTATCACTAATTGCTACAATATGTGTCCGTGCATTTACAATTGGTTCTGCTTTAAAACTTAAGCCATTACTAACAGATTTAGGATTTATCCTTGTCATCGGTGGTTTAGGTTATTTGGTGAAGCCCAAAAATCAATTCAAATATTATTTTACGTGGTTAATCATATTTAATGTAATATGTTTAATATCGTCAATATATTATAGATTTTTTACATCATTTGCATCAATCGGAGAACTTGCAACAGTTAGACAAACGGAAACTGTAACAGGTTCAATTTTTGACAGACTAAGAATTGCTGATGGAATTTATATTTTAATCCCTATAATATTTTATTTAATTCATAAAAAACTATTATCATCATCTTATTATACATTTATTGATAAAATTGAAAAAAGTAAAAAAATGGTTGTATCTACAGTTTTACTTGGCGTAATCTTTTTAGGTTACACTTTCGGTGTTGCCAAAAACTCTGATTACAGCAGACTTACAAAACAATGGAATAGAATATATATTGTTGAAAGATTTGGTATTATCATGTATCAATTTAATGACTTTGCCCAATTTTTAAGACCTCAACTAAGTAGTCTATTTGGTCAAGAAAAAGCCTTAGAGAGTTTTAATGAATACTTTGATAGCAAAAAAGTAACTGCTAAAAATGAATATACAGGAATATTAAAAGAAAAAAACATTGTTTTTGTGCATATGGAAAGTATGCAAAGTTTCTTAATGGACCTTTCATTTAATGGTAGAGAAGTAACTCCAAACTTAAATAAGTTAGCTAAAGAAGGAATGCATTTTACAAACTTTTATCCACAGGTATCAACAGGAACAAGTAGTGATACTGAGTTTACCTTATTAACAGGATTAATGCCTGCATCAAGTGGGACTGTATTTGTAAGTTATTATGATCGTAATTATTTTACAATTCCTAAATATTTAAAAGAAGAAAACTATTTTACCTTTAGTATGCATGGAAATCTAGCTAGTATGTGGAATAGAAATAAAGCCCATCCATCTTTAGGTTATGAAAAAATGTATTTTAGAGAATCATTTGATTTTACTGAAGATGATGTTATTAATCTAGGAATTAATGATGAACTATTCTTTAAACAAGCAATGCCAATATTAGAAAATATTGAAAAAGAAAACCGAAACTACATGGGAACGATAATTACATTATCAAATCATTCACCATTTAAATTAGCGAGTAAACATAGTGATATAGACTTATCAAGTCATTATCAAGTAACTAATGCAACAGGAGGTACTACTGAAGCAACAAAAGATTATTTATCTTCCACTGCAGTAGGGGAATACATAAAAAGCGCTAATTACGCTGATAAAGCACTCGGAGAATTTATTAGTTACATTAAATCATCTGATTATTTTAATAATACAGTTTTTGTATTCTATGGAGACCATGAGGCCAAATTATCTCGTAGTGAAATAAATTATTTATATAACTTAAATCCTGAAACTGGAGAAGTATATGATGATGCAAATCCAAATTATGTAGAATATGATTATTATGATCATGAATTAAATAAGAAAACACCATTAATAATTTGGACAAAAGATCAAGACTTACAAAGTATATTTACAGGAAAAGTTACTTATACTATGGGTATGTATAATGTTGCAGCCACAATACTTAATATGTATGGCCTATACAATAAATACAACATTGGAGAAGATATATTTACAGTTAAAGATGATAATCTTGTAGTTTATCCAAATGGAAATATCCTAACAAATAAAGTTTACTATAATAATTCAACGGGTGAATATAAAGTATTAAAAGAAGATAATTTTACTGAAGATTATATAAAAAATCTAAGTGAAATAGGTGAAAAAAGGCTTGAAATATCTAATGATATTATAGTGTATAACTTATTAGACAACAAAAAAATGAATGGAGAGTAATATGAAGAAGAAATATAAATATCCTTTACTATTATTAATTTTAGTAATCATTGTAATAGTGGGATTAATATTATTTAAATTGTTTTTTGCTAAAGATAAAGTTAAAAATAATGTTAAAGTTATAGACTCAATCGTAGATTTTTCATATACATTAGATGAAAGAGATACTAAACTTATGAAAGACAATTACCAAGAGTTAAAAAATATATTAAAAGAAAGAGAAATAGACTATAAAGAATATGCAAAAATATTAGCAAAACTATTTGTTATAGATTTGTTTACTATGGATAACAAAATAAATAAATATGATGTAGCATGTTTAGAATACGTTTATCCAGATAATTTAGAAAACTTTAAGACTAATGTCGAAGATACAATTTATAAACTTATGGAAGATAATACGTATGGGAAAAGAACAGAAAAATTGTCCATAGTAAATAATGTAGAAATTACAAATGAAGAAGAAAGTACATTTAAAATAAATGAAGAAGAAGTACCAAGTTATGTAGTAACACTAAATTGGACATATGATAAAGATCTAGGGTATGACAAAAATGCCACGATAACAATGATAAAAAAAGATAAAAAATTATATGTTGTTGAGTATAAAGCGGGTGCAGTAAATGAATAAAATGGTTAGAAAGTTAAAAAAATCAAATAAAGCATTAAGATTTTTATATTATTTAGTTATGATTTTCTATGTAGTGGGACTAGTATTATTTATTAAAAGTTTATTAAGTCTAACAGGCATAGAAACAATGATAAGAACTATAGTAATAATATTTTTTATTATATATTTTTTACTTTATTCATTTATAAATTTACTAAATTTACTTCGTAGAAAATACAAGGGAGTAATAATAAGTACAATATTTTCTTTATTATTTATACTTATCTTTTTTGTGGGGGCTTACTATATAAATTATGTTTATAATAATTTAAATAACATGCAAGAAAGTGATAAGATAACATATAATACATATTTATTAACTTTAAAAGACAGTGAATTTAATAATGACAGTAAAATAGGGTTAATAAGTAGTAAAAGAGATAAAGATAATAACGAATTATCAACAAAATTATATAAAAATAAGAAATTAAAAAATGAAATTGTAGAATATGAAGATTATATTAAAATGTTATTGGATTTATATAATAAAGAGATTGATGCAGTATTTGTGCCAGGAAACTTTGAGACTTTGTTTAGAAATGAAGAAGGATTTGAAAATATTCTTAATGATACAAAAGTAATTTACGAATACAGTGAAAAAAAGAAAAATGAGGATTTAAACTTAGTTAGTGATAAAGATTTTAATGAACCATTAACATTTTTATTTCTAGGAGTAGATTCCGAAGGCGATGGGCTTAATGCTAATGCTGCCTTTAATGGAGATACTTTAATGCTTATGTCATTTAATCCTAAAACTCTAAGTTCAGTTCTTTTGTCAATTCCAAGAGACACATATGTACCAATTGCATGTAATAATAATAGATACGCTAAGATTAATTCATCTGCAGCATATGGAACTGGTTGCGTAATAAGTACTATAAATAACTTTTTAAATATAAATATTGACTATTATGTCAAAATAAATTTTAAAGGTGTTGTAGATTTAGTTGATGCTGTAGATGGAATTGAAGTTGATGTTGAAGCACCAACATATATGGCCAATAAATATAATGGTAAAGTTTGTGAACAAAACAGTGATAGAGCGTGGGGAGATAAACTAGTTTGTATGGACCCAGGACGTCAAGTATTAAATGGTGAACAAGCTTTAGCATATGCAAGATGTAGACATATGTATATTGGTAGTGATTTAGATAGAGTAAAACATCAACAACAAGTCGTAGAAGCTCTAGCAAATAAAGTATTACATTTTAATAGTATTAAAGAATTTCAAGATATATTAAATGCCGTAAGTAAAAATATTGCCACAAATATGGAAACTGATACAATTCTTTCAGGATATAATGTTGCTAAAAATGTTTTAGGAAATAAACTATCTGGTAAAGACTCATTAAATATTCAAAAAGCAACATTAGAAACATATAGTTTAAATGTATATGTTCCATCTCAAGGAAGAAATACATCAGCTCAAGGTTATTATGAAAGTAGTCTAGAAGATATAAAGAAAGCGTTTAATATAGTATTAGGAAAAGAAAAAGAAGAACCTATAAAAACATTTAGTTTTTCAGTTAATGAAACTTACGAAATATATCGTCCAGGAAAAGGTAAAAGAAGTGGGCAATCCGGAGCTTTACTTCCAAACTTTATAGGAAAAACAATAAGTGAAGCCCAAGAATTTTGTAAAAATAACAATATCACTTTAGATATAAAATATGTTGATAGTGGAAATGAACATTATAATAATCAAGTATCTGTTGGACTAATCGGAGATCAAAGTGTTCATAAAGATGTATTACTATCAACAGTTTCAAATTTAACTATATACGTTGTAAATAGTAAAACAACAAATAATAATTCAAACAATAATGCATCTAAAAGTACAGAAAATAAAAATGATAATAGTAAAAGTGATGCTATAATAAAAGGATTTATTGATTAAGTTTCAATAAATCCTTATTTCTTTTTAATATTCTTCTTTCTTTTATTAGGGCTAACATAGCCATTTTTTCTTTTAGTTTGATTATTTGTTTTCTTTTTTGTACTAGTATTTTTATTATTATTTTTATTTTTTGCAGTACTATTTTTATTCGTAGTTTTTTTAGCAGTATTATTTTTCTTTGAAACTTTTTTAGTTTCTTTTGGGGCTTCAATAATCTTATCAAACTTAGTATTTGAGGACAGTTTTGAAGAGCCATTTTTTTCAATTTCAAGTTTTTCTAGTTTACTTAATATAATCCACATTACACCAACTATAATAATTAATAAACATAATGAAATTAAAACAATTAAAATTATATCAATTTTATCAAAATTCTTTTCCAAAATAATCACCCACTCAAATTAAATATATTATAATATAAAAAAGTAAAAAATAATAGTGATTTTACATATATTTACTTTAAATACTGTAAATAATTTGAGTGATTTTACAAAATTTGTTATAATAAAGGTAATAATGTAGAAGGAGGTCAAAATATGAAAAAAATAATAACATTAATTATTTTTATAGTGTCCTTTTTTTACATAAGTAATGTAAATGCGAGTTCTTATACACACAGAATAAAGATCTTAAATAATCAAACAAATCTAAGAAAAGACCCTGGAGGAACTGATGGAACAAGAATTGGTTTGCTTTACAGAAATGATTATTATGTTTTAAAAGATGATAAAATGTATGATGATATTAACAATCATAAAAGATGTAATGGTGGTTGGTATCATATGACATATTATACTAATGTTGATGGCTATGTATGTAGTGATGATGTTGAACTTGTAATATCCTATAGTACCGATACAGAAAAACCCACAACAGAATGTGAAAAAACTCTAAGTGAAGCTGGATTTCCTTCGAGTTACTGGGGAGGAATATGTAGTTTGAAAGAAAAAAATCCATCATGGACATTTCAACCTGTTAAAATAGAATTAAATTGGGATAGTGTAGTAGAAAAAGAAAGTGAATGTGGAAAGAATTTTATTTCTAAAACAATATATGATGATGAATTTTTTGATGATACATGTAACAAAACATCACCTGGAGGTTATGTAGCACCTTCTAAAATAGCTATAGCTTATTATATGGATCCAAGAAATGCGTTTACTGAAAAATATGTTTTTCAATTTTTAGATCAATCATATGATGGAAATTTAAAAGATAATTACCCAAAAGCTGTTGAAACAATTCTTACCGGCACAGCATTTAATGAATATCATACAAGTATAGGAAATAGTTTGAAAGACTTAATTATTGCAGGAAGCATTGATAAAGCAAGTCCGATATCAATAGCATCTAAAATGCGGGTTGAACTAGGCGTAGGCACAAGTCTTGAAAATTTATATAAAGGAATATACGGCGAATTAGAAAATCTTTATTATGGTTATTTTAACTTCTTTAATTTTGGTGTAACAGATGCATGTGTAGCCAAAAAAGGAACGACTTATTGTGGATTGAATTATGCTTATAAGTCTGGTTGGAAAGGTGTAGATGTTGCCATTAATGGAGGGATAGAACAATTTTCAAAAGGTTATATTCAAAAAGGACAATACACTGGATATTTTCAAAAATTTGATGTTAATAAACTTGAAAATATTGCATCACACCAATATATGACAAATGTTTCTGGTGCAATGAGCGAATCAAGTACAGCATTTAGTGCCTATGAAAAAAATAATTTGTTAGATTTAAATTTAATATTTAAGGTTCCCGTATTTAATAATATGAACGCCACAATTACTAATAGTGGTAGTGGTGCAGTAGATAATCCCGAAGATAATGATTCTAAACCAAGTACAATACCAATAAGTACGATTGTTACATCAAGTGGTTATAGATATACATCAAAATATATCTCAAATATAGCAGTTGGTACAGAAGTAAAGGATGTAAAAAGTGATTTAGAATCAGTTGCAGGTAATGCTACAGTAAATATATCTGATAAAGATGGAAATTATGTAACAAGTGGAATTATGAAAACTGGATATAAAGTATCAATAAATAATCAAAGTTCTACCGAAGTACTTGAAGTAATTATAAAAGGTGATACATCAGGTGATGGCGAAATAAATGCCCTAGATTTACTACAAGTTGTAAAATATATTTCTGGTTCATATACTTTAGAAGGAGCTTATAAAGAAGCTGCAGATACATCAGGTGATAATGAAATAAATGCCTTAGATGTTTTACAAATAGTAAAAAATATTTCTGGATCATACCAAATAATTCAATAAAGGAGAGATTTAAGTGAAAAGAATAAAAAAAATTTTTATGGCAATGTTAATTGGTTTATTATTTCCATGTATAGTTAATGCTGCAAGTGGAAGTATAAATATTGCATCTTCATCAACTGTGGTCGTAGGAAATAAAGTTACAGTAACAGTTACAATTTCCAGCGGAACTAAAATGGGAAGTTGGCAAATGTCATTAAATTATGATAAAAGTTATCTACAATTAACAAATAGTACAGCTAGAGATGGTGGAACTTTTATGATTGATTATGCTGAAGATCCTGGAGTTTTGAAAAAAACTTACACGTTTACATTTAAAACATTAAAAAGTGGAACAACAAAGTTATCTGTTGATGGATATAGAGCATATGTATCAAGTGACTTAAGTGCTTTAAGCCTATCCGCAAATACCAAACAAATAAGAATAATAACCCAGGCTGAATTAGAAGCAAGTTATTCCAAAAATAATAATTTAAGTGCCCTAGAAGTTGAAGGATTTACTTTAACTCCAGAATTTAAAACAGATGTATTAGAATATTCTGTAGTGGTACCAGAAAATACTAAAGAAGTAAATATTAAAGCAACTGTGCAAGATAAAAGAGCATCAGTAAATGGAATTGGAACACAAGCAGTTAATCCAGGTGCTAATAAATTTTCCGTTGTTGTTAGAGCTCAAAGCGGAGCAGAAAAAACATATGTAATAAATGTTGAAGTAAAAGATGAAAATCCTATAAATGTAACAGTAAATGGTAAAAATTATACTGTAGTAAAAATTAAAGAAAATCTACCGGCTGCAAGTCTTTATACAGAAACCACAATAAATATAAATGGTTTTGAAATACCTGCTTATAAAAATGATAATACTAATTTAGTATTGGTGGGATTAAAAGATGAAGAAGGAAATATTTCATTATATATATATAATAAAGATAAAAATGAATGCCAAGAATATAATGAAATTGGTGTTAATAAAATAACTATTTATCCATTAACATCAAACGAAGAAATTAAAGGTTACAAAAAAGATACAATAACAATTAATGGTGTAAAAGTAGATGGATACTATTATACTAAAGATTCTGATTATGTAATTATTTATGGCATCAATGTAGAAACTGGTGATAAAGGATTCTACATGTATGATAAAAAAATGCAATCTTTAATAAAATATAATGATGAATATATAATAGATTTAAGTAAAAAAATAGGACTATATTTATATATAATTATTGGTTTTAGTGGAGTATTTATTCTAATGATTATTATCATGATTGCATTAGCAAAAAAGAAATCTGGAAAGAAAAAGAACCAAAAACCAATTGAAAAAGAAATAAAGAAAAATGTCGACGAAAAAAATGTAATTGAAGAAATTAACTAAAAATACTTTGAACAAGTTGAAAAATATGGTATGCTAAAAATGGATAAAACAATGAAAGAAAAATTAGATTTGATAGTCAAAATCCAGATGAAAACATTACTGCTTCAGTTAAATTGTTATTTGATTAACACTTGTTATAAGTGTTAATTTTTTTGTACAATAAGTGTAAACAATATATATATTTTAAGAATGTGGTGTTATAATAGATTTTAGAATTAGCGGAGGTTCTATGCAAGAAATATATATAAATTTAGATGATTCAGGAAAATTAACTAAAAAAGAGCTATTAAGTGTTTACGGAGGTATTGTATTTTTGTCTAAGAAAGAAAAAGATAAATTTATAACACAATACCGAAGCATTATAAATGATATAAAATGTAAATATTGTAAAAATAAAAGTACTTGTAATAAAAAATGTCCGGAAATAAAAAACACTAATATAAAAAATAGTGATAAAAGAAGAATTATGAACTACATAAAAAAATATTTTGTTGTGGGACTAATTATAAACAATCAAAATGTTTATGATCATATTATTGAAAATAAAGCTGCTAAAGGAAGGTTTATAGATTATTCATTAAGAAGAATGATTAAAGAAATAATAAATAATCAAATAAGTAATCATAACATTTCTGAAAATAGACCCTTAAAAGTAGTGGTAAATATTGATGAACAAACTACAAAAAGTAATGGTTATTATAATTTACATGACGGATTAGTTGAAGAACTAAAATATGGTATAAGTAATTTTAATTATGCATGTATATATAATCCGATAGTATTTAATGATTTAGATATTAAAATTTCTTATCAAGATTCTGGTAAAAGTTATTTAGTTCAAGCAGCAGACTTAATATCAGGAACTATTCGAAGAGGTGCATTAAATGCCCTAACTAATAATGAAAATATTAACTATGCTTTAGATAATTTTATTAATTATAAAATTATGCTTCCTTAACAGAGATTAGTTATGAATTTGAAATTATTAATCTTGTAAATTTTGTGATATGTAATGACAAGAATAAATTTTTTTGATACAATTAAATAGCTAAGGAGGAACCAATAATGAAATTAGAAGATTATAAATCTGGAGAGTACAAACAAGGAGTGGGTTATAAAGCCTTTTTACCGAGTAGGATTAATCATAATTGGGGATGGGGAGATACTAAACTAGATTATCTACTTGCTGAGGCAAATCGACAAATAGGAGAATTAAATGCATATTCATTACTATTACCGAATGTTGACTTATATATTAAAATGCATGTAACAATTGAAGCAAATAAATCTAGCAGAATAGAAGGAACTAAAACAACAATTGAAGATGACTTATCAGACCTACAGGATGTAAGCCTAGAAAAAAGAGATGACTGGGAAGAAGTTCAAAATTACGTAAAAGCAACAAACTTTAGTATAGAAAGAATTAATGAAGGATTTCCCATTTGCAATCGATTATTTAAAGAAATACATAAAATATTACTAGCTGGTGTTAGAGGCGAAAAGAAAACACCTGGAGAATTTAGAATATCACAAAATTGGATTGGCGGTACAATGCCATCCACGGCGGTATATGTTCCACCATTAGTTGAGGATTTGAATAACTGCCTAACGGATTTAGAATTATTTATAAATAATGAAAAAATAGATACACCAGAATTAATAAAAATAGCCATAATCCATTATCAATTTGAGAGTATACACCCATTTTTAGATGGAAATGGTAGGATAGGCCGATTATTAATTCCTTTATACCTACAAAGTAAAAAATATTTAGATAATCCATGTCTTTATATTTCGTTCTTTTTTGAAAAGAACAGAGATTTGTATTATCAAAAATTAAATAATGTAAGAACAAATAATGACATTATAGGATGGATAAAGTTTTTTCTAGAAGGCATTATTGAAACTGCAAAAATAGCTAAAGAGAAGTTTAAAAATGTTGTAGAACTTACCCAAAAAATAGATGGAAAATTGACAGAGCTAAATGTTAAATTTGATAATGCAAAAAAAGTAATGGATTATTTTTATAATGAACCATATTCTTCTCGAAAAAAATTAGCTGATGCATTGGGAATGCCAGATTCAACAGTTAACGGAGTTGTTAACGAATTAAAAAGAGTAAATATTATTAAAGAAACAACTGGTTTTTCAAAAAATCAAATATTTGTGTTTTCTGAATATGTAAATATATTTTTATCGTAGTGAATTTATAGAACGAAAATTTTCATTTTTTCGTTCTTCAAGTTTTTATAGAACGAAAATTTTCATTTTTTCGTTCTTCAGATTTTTATAGAACGAAAATTTCCGTTTTTTCGTTCTTCAAATTTAAGTAAAATGAAAAAAAGCTACTTAAAGTAGCTTAATCCCAGTTAGCATGGCGTACATAAAAGCACGCTTAATTATAAATAATCAAAATCTAACTATCGACCTGACAAGATTTCTCTCCGGTAATTTAATACTACACTATATGAAAACATTTGTCAATAATTATGGCTAATATTATTAAATGAACTTTATGAATTTACAATAATTATTTATCTTTTGCTATTATCACACATATATTGCTTTTATTTTTACCAAAATTAGGTTATAATAATTGTACGAGGAGTAAAGTTATATGAATTTAGTAGTAAATAATCATAATGTTTTTTTAATAGTTTTTGTAACTTTTTTAGTAAGTGTATTATTAGTTCCTATAGTAAAAAAAGTTGCTAAACATATCGGAGCAATGGATGTTCCAAATGCCAGAAAAGTTCATAAGGTTCCAATGCCAAGACTCGGGGGATTAGCAATCTATATTGCCTTTTTATTCGGTTATATTTTATATGGTCAAATAAGCACGCAAATGATATCAATTTTAATAGGAAGCTTCCTTCTTATAATCGTCGGAATTTTTGATGATATTAATTCAGTTCCAGCTAAATATAAATTTTTAGTTCAAATTGTTGCAGCAGCAATTGTTGTAATATATGGCAAATTAGGATTCTCTGAATTAACAGTATTTGGATTATCATTTCATTTTCCAATGATTATAAATGATATTTTAGCGATATTTTTTATAGTGGCAATTACAAATGCTATAAACTTAATTGATGGTTTAGATGGTTTATCAAGTGGAATAAGTGCTATTTATTTTTTAACAATAGCCATAATAGCATTAATAACTAATAAAATAGGTGGAATAGATATTATATTGTCATTAATCATGCTTGGCGCAACATTAGGATTTTTATTTCATAATTTTCCACCAGCAAAAATATTTATGGGAGATACAGGAAGTTTATTTTTAGGTTTTATGATTTCTGTTATAGCCTTGTTAGGTTACAAAGTTACAACATTTACATCATTAGTAGTCCCAATAGTAGTACTTGCTATACCAATATTTGATACATTATTTGCTATTTTAAGAAGACTTTTAAAAGGACAAAGTATTGCTGAAGCTGACAAAGAACATTTTCATCACCAATTATTAAAAATGAAATATAGTCCAGTTGCCAGTATATTGATTATTTATGCGATTGATATTACATTTGCAGCCGTTTCAATACTTTATGTACTCGGAGATAATCAAATAGCAATAGCAATATATGTTGTATTAATGATTCTTTTACTATTTATAATACTTAGAACAGATATATTATTCGAACATAAGAAGAAATAGGAGGCAACAAAAAATGTTGTCTTTTTACAATAGAAAACAACATTGTGAGTTGATAAAAGCACGTAAAGATGTTATAATAACTTTACGAATTAAATAAAAATTAGAAATGAGGTTATATTAATGAAAATAGCAGTAGCAGGAACGGGTTATGTTGGTTTGTCTTTAGCCACCTTACTTAGTCAAAAAAATGAAGTTGTTGCCCTGGATATAGTGGCGGAAAAAGTTAAAATGATAAATGATAGAATTTCTCCGATAAATGACAAAGAAATTGAGGAATTTTTTAAAGAAAAAAAGCTTAATTTAAGGGCTACTTTAGATTATAAGGACGCGTTTGAAGGAGCAAAATTTATTATAATAAGTACACCAACAAACTATGATGAAGAAAAGAATTTTTTTGATACTTCCTCTGTAGAAGATATCATAAAAAAAGTAAAAGATTTGGATTTGGATACTACAATGGTTGTAAAATCTACAGTGCCAGTAGGTTTTATCAAGGAAATTAAAGAAAAATATCAAATTGATAATATTATGTTTAGCCCAGAATTCTTAAGAGAAGGACATGCATTATATGATAATTTATATCCATCTAGAATAATAGTGGGTGAAAAAAGCAAAAGAGCAGAAGAATTTGCTAATTTACTAAAAGAATCATGTAATAAAAAGGATGTTATAATTAAATATATGGACTCAACAGAAGCTGAAGCAGTAAAATTATTTGCAAATACTTATTTAGCATTAAGAGTTGCTTACTTTAATGAATTAGATACTTACGCTGAAATGAATAATTTAAATACTAAAGATATTATAGAAGGGGTATGCTTAGATCCAAGAATTGGAGATCATTACAACAATCCGTCTTTTGGCTATGGAGGATATTGTTTACCTAAAGATACAAAACAACTTTTAGCAAACTTTAAGGAAATTCCACAAAATATGATTAAGGCTATAGTTGAATCAAACACGACTAGAAAAAAACATGTTGCAGATATGATACTTAAAAAAAATCCTAAAGTCGTAGGAATATACAGATTAATAATGAAAAGTAATTCAGATAATTTTAGAGCAAGTGCAATTCAAAGTGTAATACAATATCTTAATGACAGTGGTGTAAAAATAGTTGTTTTTGAACCAACTATAAAAACTGATAAATTTGAAAAGTTTGATGTAATTCATGATTTAGATGAATTTAAGAAAATGAGTGACGTAATAGTTGTAAATCGTATAGATGATAATATAAACGATGTAAAAGACATCGTTTATACAAGAGATGTATTTAGTAGGGATTAATTTTTATATGAAAAGAGAGTGAGTGTATGAAAACATACTTAATAACTGGAGGAGCAGGGTTTATTGGTTCAACATTAGCTGATAAGTTGCTAGAAAAAAACTTTAAAGTGATTGTAGTAGATAACTTTAATGATTTTTATAATCCTCAGATAAAGGAAAATAATGTCAAAAATAATTTAAATAAATCTAATTATAAATTGGAAAGAGTTGATATCAGAGATGAAAAAGCGTTGGAAAAAGTTTTTGATAACAATGAAATTGATGGTGTATTTCATTTAGCGGCTATGGCTGGAGTTCGTCCATCTATTGAAAATCCTATTCTTTACCAACAAGTTAATGGAATTGGAACACAAGTAGTATTAGAACAAGCTAAAAAACATAATATTAAAAATTTAGTGATGGCATCATCAAGTAGTGTTTATGGTAATTGCAAAGAAGTTCCTTTTAAAGAAGATTTTATTGTGGATTTTGCAATAAGTCCTTATGCAGCAACTAAAAAATCAAATGAAGTTATGGCTCATGTATATCATAAATTATTCGATATGAATATTATTATGCTAAGATTCTTTACAGTATTTGGACCAAGACAAAGACCAGATTTAGCGATTAATAAATTTACAAGACTTATGTTAGAAGGAAAAGAAATTCCAATGTTTGGTGATGGAACAACATCTAGAGATTATACATTTGTTGATGATATAGTAGATGGCATAATTAAATCAATGAAATATGAAGAAAATCATGAAAGTGTTTATGAAATACTAAATTTAGGAAATTCATCTCCTATAACATTAAAAGAAATGATTGATATAATTGGTAAAGTTTTAAATATTGAACCAGTTATTAATCAACTACCTATGCAACCAGGAGATGTAGAAAGAACATACGCTGATATAAGCAAAGCAAAAGCATTGATTGGTTATGAACCAAAAACAAGTTTTGAAGATGGTATCAAAAAATTTGTAGAATGGTACAAGGAGAATAGCAATGAACAAATTTAAAAAATTTTTAAAAGAGAATATAGTTACAAAGTATATTTACAAAGGGCTAAGCAATGTTTACAATTATCGCTATAGATTGATGAGTGATGAAAAATTTGCTAAAACAAAATATAAAAAGAGAATGGGAATAGAACTTAATTTAGATAATCCTAAAACATTTGATGAAAAAATTTGGTGGCTAAAAATCAATTACCATAATCCGTTAATTACGATATGCTCTGACAAATACTGGGTTAGTGAATATTTAAAACTTTTAGGATATGAAGATTTGATAGTTGAAAAATACGCAGTATATAATAAATTTGAAGATATAGAATTTGATAAATTGCCAGATAGATTTTTTATAAAAACTACGCATGGATCTGGAACCAATATTATTTATGATAAAAATAAACCTTTTGATTACAAAAAATACAAAAAAATTTTTAACAAATCTTTAAAAACAAACTATTTTAACGTTCATAGAGAATGGGGATATAAAAACATTGAACCAAAAATAATTTGTGAAAAAATACTTGTAGAAAAAGATAAAGTTTCTCCAATGGATTATAAATTATTTTGCTTTAATGGAAAAGTTGAGTTTGTTACAGTCACATTATCATGTAGTCACGAAGATGGTAGTCATAGAGACACAGTTGAAAAAAATTTTTATGATAGAGATTTTAATTATCTTGATGTTAGATTCAGTGATGATAATTTTGACCCTAAATTGATTGAAAAACCAAATAATTTAGACAAAATGATAGAAATTGCCGAAAGATTATCTAAACCATTTCCTGAAGTAAGAGTAGATATGTATAATATTGACGGCAAGATTTATTTTAGTGAAATGACATTTTATCATAATGGTGGTTATAATGAATCAACACCAAAAGATTTTGTTAAAAAAATGGGAGATATGATTAAACTTCCTATAGAAAAAAATAAAAAGTCTAAAAATTAGAAAGGAACAAAAATGCGAACTAAAAAGGCAATTATAAATTATATTACTGAAACAGTTCCAGAAATTTTAATTATGTTTCTGGGATTCTTTAGAATTAAATTCTTTTTAAAGTATCTCGGCACTGACATTCTTGGACTTTATCAAATGTTTGGTCAATTTTTTGCGTATATTAATCTAACTGAAGCAGGATTTTCAACTGCAGCATTATATTCGTTATATAAACCAATAAGTGATAAAGATCAAAAGAAGGTAAATAGTATTTTAAGTGGTACTAATAGAATTTTCAAAATAATTGGTCTTGGAATGATTTTTATAGGTATTATCTTTTCTTTTTTTATTCATTATTTTATTAAAGACAATACAATAAGTAATGGTTATATTATTACTTCATTTATAATTTTCTTATTGATTAATGTTATGAGTTACTTCTTTAAACCTTACAGTATATATTTTGATGCTAAAGAAAAAAAGTATTTGCCAAATTTAATATATCAAATAGGTTTACTAGTTAAGACTATAAGCGAAATTGCTTTATTATTTATAGGTTTCGACTTAATTAAAATATTAATCGTTTCATTATGTATAATGATAATTACTAATTTTGCAGTAAAGTATGCAATGAAAAAACAATTTCCAGAAGTTGACTTAAAAGTTGAAAAAGATTACACAGCTTGGAAAGGAACGAAGCATCTTATTGTTCATAAACTTGGCGGAGTAGTTGCTAATAATGTAGATATGATAATGATTTCAACTTTTACAGGTTTAGCAAAAGTAGTTGTTTATTCATCATATATGTATGTTATAAATGCTATTAAAACATTATTAAGTAAATTTAGTTCTTCATTATATTCATTAGTTGGAATTAAAATGTTAGGGGATTCAGAAAAAGAAAATTATAATGTTTTTCTTGAATTAAATTCATTGATGTCATTTGTTTCTATAGTAATATGTGCATCTTTAATTTTTGCAATTAATCCTTTTATAGACATATTTTATGAAGGCGAAGTAGTTACGAGTAAGTTACTTGCATTTTGTTTTATTTTAATGTTATTTTTAAGTATAAATAGTTCAACTTTGTATGTTTATACTAATTCAACAGGATTATTTAAAGAAACCAAAATTTGTACAATTGTAGAAGCTATATCTAATTTGGTATTATCCGCAATTGGAATGATTCTTTTGGGAATTCCTGGAATAGTTTTGGCAACATCAATATCCTATATAATTGCAGATTATATAATTAAACCAAGGGTGTTATATAAAAATGTATTTAAAAAGGAATCAAAAAAAGACTTTTACAAAAATTTTATAATAGTTTCCATTACATTTATATTATTTTGCTTTCTAAATAACTTATTTAAAATTACAACATCAAATATATTTATTTGGTTTATTATTTGTTTGGTTCTTTTTATAGCAAATGCAGTTCTTATATATTTGGTCTTTAAAATATTAAAAATGAACGATTGGGTTTACAGAATAAAAAAAATGTTAAGGAGAAAGATGAAAAATGAAAATTAGTTTAGTTATTCCATTTTATAACGGAGAAAAATTTTGTGAAAAAATATTTGATATGATATTTGAGCAAACATATCAAAATTATGAAGTGATTTGTGTAGATGATGGTTCAACTGATAATACATTAAGTATTTTAAAAAAAATAGAAAAGAACCACAAACAAGTAAAAGTATTTACGCAAAAAAACACAGGACCGGGTTTTGCTAGAAAGCTAGGCTTTCAAAAATCAAGTGGAGACATAATACTTTTTTATGATTCTGATGATTGTTTGCATGATAAAAATGTGTTAAAAAATATTATAGAGATATTTAAAAAAAATAATCCTGATATTATATTTTATGACTTAATTATAAAAGAAGGTAACAACGAAAGTATCTCAAAAGTCATAAAAAAATTTGATATTCGAGATAAAATTTGTGATATAAGTTTATTAGAAAAGTGCATCTTTGAAACAAATTTATGTAATAAAGTTTTTAAAAGAGACTTGCTTACAGATGAAATGTTTTTTAATGGAGAAAATTTTGAGGATGCCTATACATTAATTAATTATTTACAAAAATGTAAAAACTTCTATTATACAAGTAAGCATTTTTATATCAATAATGTTTTACTAAATCCAAATTCTTTAACAAAAACTATTAATTCAAAAAAAATATTGCAAATGGCAGAAGTTCTTGACTTTTTTAATAAAACAAACAGATTCAGTACACTAAAAAACTTTAAATTCTTTGATATGTATTGCTATCAATTTAAAAATTTGTATAAAAATAGAAAAGAATGGACAAGCGAAGAAATAATAGCTATAAAAAAAGAATTGAAAAAAATGCGTAAGTTATTTAAAGGAAAAGCATTTTATTTATCTATGAAATATTTTACTATAAAAAGATATATTCTATATCTTCTATCATTAATTTATATTTAATAATTCAAAATTATTAGTGACAGTTTCTTTACATTTTGATAAAATACATAAGAGGGAGTGGTTAAAGTGAATAACAAAAAGATTAATATTGTCAGTTTGTTTTGCTTATTTATAGTTTTTCAGCCAATTTTTGATGTTTTTGTTTATTGGGTAAAAGAAATTAAGCAAGTAGATTTATGTATTATTTCTATTATTAGGCCATTAATAGCTATTTTATTTTATTTTGTTTTGCTTTTTTCCCAAAAAATCAACAAAAGCTTAAAAATATATAGTTTTATATATTTATCAATAACTGGTATTTATTTTATATTACATTTACTAAATGTAAAAGATAATTTTTTTGATCTTTCATATGGAAACATTCAAAATGAAGCAAGGCAATTAATAAATTATGGTTATTATATTTTACAATTAATAAATGTTTTTTTGATATTTAAAATATCTGATAAAAATGAGAAAAAAAGAATTATAATGTCTATTGTTTGTGCGTGTGGAATAATGTCAATACTATATTTAACATCTGTTATTACTAAAACCTCACTTTTAACATATGGTAATCATAGCATTAAGCAAGGATTTAAAGGATGGTCAATTTCTTCGCATTACATAGGTCATTCACTTTTATTAATGTTTCCAATAGTTATATTTTCAATATATAACAATTATTTGAAAAATAATTTAGCAAAAATAATATTATTAGTTTGCATAACAGCAAGTGTTTATTTAATAGGTACAAAATCTTCATTATTTGGTGTAGATGCAATTCTAATATTCACTTCTATTTTAATACTAATAAAATTACTGATAAAAAAAGAAAAATTGAACTTTAACAATTGTTTAATTTTGCTATTTAGTATATTTGTTATATGTACTTTTAAAATGACATATGGATATAATAATTTTTACAATCAAAGTAAATTATATAATAGGGATGTGACTGAAAAACCTATAAATATTGATGATTATATTAAAGAAGAAAGCATTAACCGCATTACAAACGACGATTATGAAAAAGATGCCAATCAAAATGAATTTAGTAAACACTTATCAAGAGCATTAAAAAAATATAAAACTCCTAATTTTTCTACATTTGATAATAGAACTATACAAATAAAAATTAATAATGAAATATTAAAACAAAGTCCATTGCCTGACAAATTATTGGGTTATGGATACTATACCATGATAAATTGTACATGGGTTGAAACAGATACTTTTGGAATATTTTTCTGTTTTGGGCTAATAGGTTTCTTATTAATTATCCTAGTTCCACTTTTATATTTTGTTTTAAGTGGCATAAAAGCATTGATAAATTATAAAACTTTAAATTTAAATAAATTTCTATTTGGTTTTTCAATGTGTTTATCAATTGGATTAATTACATTTGTTGGATATACACTTCATTTTTCACAAACGGTATTTTATTTTATTACGCTTTTAGTGATTTCTGATTATATTTTCAAAGATGAAGATAATAGTGTAAAGAAAAGGAAAAAGTATCTATTTGCAATTAATGACTTATCAATGGGTGGGGCAGAAGTAGGCTTAGTGGATGTAGTAAACGAACTATCAAAAACAGAAAGTGTTGACTTGGTCTTATTGAGAAAACAAGGCCCTTTGGTAGAAAAAGTAAATAAAAATGTTAATATTTATGAAATATTAAATAAAGATTATAGCAAATTTAAAAGAAAAATATACCACTTATTATATTTTATGGGAGGCACATTTACTAAATATGTCTACAAAAAGACAATAAAAAGTGAATATGACGTTGAAGTAGCTTACATAGAAGGTTACCCAGCGATATTTATTGCTAATAGTACAAATGATGAATCTGTTAAGATTGCCTCAATTAGAGTTGGATTAAAAAATCATAAGTTAAAAGCCGAAAAAATTCCTTTTGGCCTTTGTCATTTAAAAAATGCATATAAGAAAATGGATAAAATTTACACTGTTTCTAATGAGACTACAAAGGAATTTATAGAAAAATTTCCTAGTTGTAAATATAAGACATCAACAATTTATACATATTTTAATGTTGATGATATGAAAAATAAAGCCAATGAGAAAATGGAATTTAAGTTTGATGATAAATATACAAATTTTTTAGCCGTAGGGAGATTTAATGAACAAAAAGCATATTTAAGATTAGTTGAAGCCTTTGAAGAAGTGTACAAAGAAAATAAAAAAGCAAGATTACATATACTTGGAAAAAATGACACTGAATATGGCCAAAAAGTAATTACACTAATAAAAGAAAAAAATTTGGAAGATAAAATTATATTACATGGAGTAATTAAAAATCCTTATCCATATATAAAACATTGTGATTGTTTAGTGTCATCATCATTATATGAAGGATATCCAAGAGTAATAAATGAAGCATTAGCTTTAAAAAAATTATGTATAGGTACAAATGTAACAGGAACAAAAGAGGCATTACATAATGGAAAGATGGGATTGCTAGTTGAAGACTCTAAAGATGGACTTGTTAATGGGATGCTAGAAGTTATCAATAATAAAAATATTATTGATAACTATAAGGAAGAAATAAATAAATTTGATGGAAATAAACAAAGTTTTTTTGAATCATTTAAAAATTTATGTACTCGAAAAGAAAAAATGATTATTTATATGCCAAAATTATCTATTGGTGGAATGGAAAAAGCTTTGGTTAATTTAATTAATTATGCTAAATTAAATGATAAATATGATTTAACATTATACTTAATATATAAAGGCAATTCAAATTATTTAGAATATTTGCCAACTAACATTAACTTAGTTGTAGCATGGAAATATAATTGGAATATATTAGGAAAATTAATAGCGGGTATTAAATTACTATTTAGGCTAGTATTTCAAGTTTTTATTGAATATGATATTTCAATATCTTATTCCTATCAACATCCTATTTTATTGAGTCTAACAAGAACTGCAAGTAAAAATAGTATTGTTTATATTCATAGTAATATTACACAAGCTGTTGAAAAAAATGAATTGAAAAAAATAATTAAAAAAAGAAAGTATGAAAAGTTTAATAAAATAATATGTGTTTCAAATGATGCAAAGAAAGCTTTAGAAAATGTAATACCTAAAAAAACAAATATTTTTGTGGTAAATAATCCAATTGATGGAGAAAATATATTAAAAAAATCACAAGAACCAATAAACGATTTCGTTTTTAAAAAAGATAAAATATATTTTATTAATGTTTGTAGACATACAGAAATATATAAAAGATTGACAAGAATAATAAATGCAACTGAAAAATTAAACAAGGAAGGATATAAATTTGAAGTACTATTCATTGGTGATGGTGAAGATAGTAGGTTATATTCCAGCTTAATAAATGACAAAAAAATAAAAAATATTCATATGTTGGGTAAGAAAACAAACCCATACCCATATATGACTAAGAGTAACGCATTTTTACTCTCATCAGCTAGAGAAGGTTATCCAGTTGTATTTTTAGAATCGATGGTTTTAAATATTCCTATAGTTACAACAAATGTATCTGATGCAAAGTTAGACATAGAAAATAAATATGGAATCGTTGTTAATAATGATGATGACAGTATTTACCTAGGAATGAAAGAATATTTAGATAAAGGTTTTATAATTAATAAAAAATTTGATTATAAAAATTTTAATACAAAAATAATAAAGAGTACATATAGAATTTACGAAAAAGATTAGGTGGTAAGATGAAAAAGGTTATGTTTATAAGTAGTGTTGGCGGACATTTAACACAAATTTTAGAATTGAAAAAAATTTTCAATAATTATGAATATGTAATAGTGACGGAAAAAACAGATGTAACAAAAGATATGAAAAGTAAATATAAGATGGAATATTTGCCATATGGGTCTAGAAATCAAAAATGGTTATACCCATTTATTTTACTTATAAATTGTTTTAAATCATTATTTTATCTTCTTAAATATAATCCTGATGTAATAATAACTACAGGTGCCAATACTGCAGCTGCTATGTGTTGTTTAGGAAAAATATTTGGAAAAAAAGTAATATATATTGAAAGTTTTGCCAAAAGAACATCACCAACTGTAACTGGAAAAATGATTTATAAATTGCATGCCTATTCAGTATTTGTGGTACAATGGGAAACAATGCTTAAATTTTATCCCAAGGCAGTTTATTGGGGGGGGATTTATTAATGATTTTAGTTACATTAGGAACTCAAAAACAAGACTTTTCGAGACTACTTAAATACATTGAAGAAAGTAATATAAAAGATGAAATTATTGTACAAGCTGGTTATACCAAATTTAAAAGTAAAAAAATGAAAATTTTTGATTTTATTTCATATGAAACAATGGAAAAATATATTAAAAAAGCAGATTTAATAATAACTCATGCTGGAACAGGATCAGTACTAACACCATTAAAATATGGAAAGAAAGTTATTGTATGTTCAAGATTATCAAAATATGGAGAGCATGTCGATGACCATCAACAACAATTAACAGAAGTATTAGCAGAAGCTGGATATATACTAGAACTAAATGAAAATAATAAATTAGATGACCTTTTAAAAAAAATGAAAACATTTAAACCCCAAAAATACGAAAGTAACAATGATAAATTTATAGAACACCTAAAAAAAGAAATAGGCTAGAATTTATTAAATTAAAATATCATTTAGCAACTTATTCAATTTATTTGGCTTTGAAAATAATTTTTATGTTCCCATGGTTTGGAAATTATAAAGAAAGCTAATTATAAACAAGGTGTCTAATATAAATGTTGTTTTTGATAAATGATAATGTTATTAATAAAGTTTTGAAAGGAAAAGATAGTTATGAAAAAAATATTTGTAACAGGATGCACAGGTTATATAGGCAGCCATACTTGTGTAGAATTATTAGAAAATGGATATGAAGTTATTGGCTTAGATAATTTTAGTAATAGTAAACCAGATATATTAGATAAAATAAAAATAATTACAGGTAAAAAAATAAAATTTTATGAAGGTAATATGCTAGATGAAATATTACTTAATAAAATATTTAATGAAAATGAGATTGATGCTGTAATTGATTTTGCTGCATATAAATCAGTTGGTGATAGTGTTAATATTCCTTTAGAATATTATACAAATAATGTAAGTAGTGTGCTTATTTTATTAAGTGTTATGAAAAAATATGGAGTTAAAAACTTTATATTTAGTAGCAGTGCTACAGTATATGGTGATGCCAAAGTAATGCCTATAACTGAAGAAACTCCGATAGGGGGAACAACTAATCCTTATGGAACTAGTAAACTCTTTTGTGAAAATATACTAAGTGATTTATATAAATCTGATAGTAATTGGAATATTTGTATATTTAGATATTTTAATCCTGTAGGAGCTCATAAATCACACTTGATTGGTGAAGAGCCTAATGGGATACCTGCAAACTTAATGCCATTTATTTCAAAAGTTGCAACAAAAGAATTGGAATATTTAAGCATATTTGGAAATGATTACAATACTCCGGATGGAACAGGTATAAGAGACTATATACACATTGTTGATTTAGCTAAAGCTCATATTAAAGGTTTAGAAAAACTTGAACATGATAAGAAAGGTATGCATATATATAATCTTGGAACAGGAAAAGGCGTAAGTGTACTGGAAATGGTTGAAGCTTTTGAAAAAGCAAATAATGTTAAAATAAATTATAAAATAGTGGGAAGAAGACCTGGAGACATAGCAATTTGTTATGCAGATCCCCAAAAAGCAGAAAAAGAATTGAACTGGAAAGCTGAACTAGGATTAGAAGATATGTGTTATGATGCATATATGTTTACTAAAAATAATAATAAATAAAATTTAAAAGGGCTAAAATATAAAAATATTTTTGTTCTTTTTTTTGTTACTAAAATATTTCCTCTTGATTATTTATCCATTTACCTTTATAATAAAATTGTAGAGATATAAATGTATTAAAATATATTCTATAGAAATTTGGAGGATTTAAATGGAAAACATTCTTTTTGCCATTTTATCCCTTATTGTTGGAATTGTTATTGGATGTGGATTATTTTATGCAGTACTTGTCAATAAAACATCTAAATCCATGAAAAATGCTAATAAACTAATTGAAGATGCAAAGAAAGAAGCAGAAAAAAACAAAAGAGATGCATTACTTGAACTAAAACAAGAATCTTATAGATTGCGTCAAGAAACTGATGCAGAAATAAAATCAAGAAAAGCAGAAATATTACAATCTGAAGATAGATTATTAACTAGAGAAAATAACCTTGATAAAAGAGAAGAAATGTTACAAACTCGTGATAATGCATTACAAGAAAAAGAAAACGATTTATTAGCAAAACAAAAGAATTTACAAGAAAAAGAGGACAAAATGGATGCGCTATTAAAAGACGAATTAGCGCAACTTGAAAAAATTGCTGGATATAGCAAAGAAAAAGCACGTAAATTAATAATGGAACGTGTAGAAAGCGATATGGAATTAGAAATAACTAACTATATCAAAGAAGAAGAAGCAAAAGCTAGACTTGAAGCTCATGAAGTAGCTAAACAACTAATTGTAAGCAGTATGGAAAGATATGCTGATGATGTTGTTGGAAATCAAACAGTAAGTACAATTGATTTACCAAACGATGATATGAAAGGTAGATTAATTGGTCGTGAAGGAAGAAATATTAGAACTATTGAATCAGTAACTGGAGTTGATTTAATAATTGATGATACACCTGAAGCAATTAGTTTATCATCATTCGATCCATTACGAAGAGAAATTGCTAAAATTACAATTGAAACATTAATTAAAGATGGAAGAATACATCCAGGTAGAATTGAAGAAGTTTATGATAAGACATTAAAAGATGTTAATGCTAGAATTATTCAAATTGGAAATCAAACAATTAATGATTTAGGAATAACTAAAATGGATCCTGAATTAGTAACATTAATTGGTAAACTAAATTTCCGTACAAGTTATGGTCAAAATGCTTTGAAACATTCCATTGAAGTTGCAAATCTTTGCGGATTAATGGCTGCAGAGCTTGGTGAAAATGTAACACTTGCTAAAAGAGCTGGTCTATTACATGACATTGGAAAATCTATTGACTTTGAAGTTGAAGGAAGCCACGTTGAAATAGGGTTAGAGTTCGCTAAAAGACATCATGAACCAGATGTAGTACTAGATGCTATTGCATCACATCATGGGGATATTGAAGCAAAATCAACAATTGCCGTTTTAGTTGCTATTGCCGATACCTTATCAGCAGCAAGACCTGGTGCAAGGAATGATTCCCTAGAAAATTACATCAAAAGACTTGAACAACTTGAGGAAATTGGAAACTCATATGAAGGAGTTGAAAAGACATTCGCAATGCAAGCTGGTCGTGAACTTCGGGTAATTGTTAAACCACAAGAAGTTGATGATGCTAAAAGTTACAAAATTGCTAGAGATATTAAAGAACAAATTGAAAATGAAATGCAATATCCTGGTACAATAAAAGTAACCGTAATAAGAGAAACAAGAGTACAAGAAGAAGCTAAATAAGTTTCTTCTTTTTTGGTTAAAAATTACTTTATTATATTGTCGAATTATGGTATTATAAATACATAAGAAAAAAATAAAGGAGTAAAAAATAAATGAAAAAAGCATTAAGTATAATAGGAAAAGTATTTTCTTTTTTAGGTATTACTTTAGGAATGGTTTTCATTGCCTTAGTTTTAACAATAACATTAATTTGTCATGGTCCAAGTGAAAGTGCAAAAGAATTATTTGCAACCACAATATTAGAAACTGGCCAATTAAAGTTTTTAGCAAATGTATTCTTAAGTAAAGATGAATTACAAAAAATAGTGGATAAAAATTCTTTACAAGACATGGATGATGAAGTGGATAAAAATTTAATTAATACTGAAGGAAACAAAGAAAAAGAATTAATTGAAATTCACAATGTTAGTGGAGATGGTTTTGAAGGAACAATGATGGTTGTAAATGATCCATCAAAGATTAGTTTAGCAACAACATATCCATGGGGAGAATACGGAAAAGAACTTGGTGTAATCGTAGATGAAGCCGGAGCAATCGCTGGGGTTAATGGAGGAATTTACTATTCAAGTGGTAATAAAGGTGGAAGACCATATGGAGTTACTGTAAGTAATGGTGAAATTCAAGATATAACACTAGGTTGGTCTGGACTATATTTAATTGGTTTTGATGAAAATAATCTACTTCGAATCATAAGTCTAGAAGGAATGAATAAAAGTGCTGTTGAAAAAATGGTAAAAGAAGAAAAGATTAGGGATGCAATATCATTTCAAGAAGAATCATCTGATGCAAATAACCATTTTGTTAAATTAATCATAAATGGTGAAAAAAGAGAACTTAGTGGTAAAGGTAGTGGACAAAACCCAAGAACAGCAATTGGACAAAGAAAAGATGGAAGTGTACTTATTCTTGTAACAGATGGTCGAGGAAAAAATGGTCATCTTGGTGCAACCGCATCTGATTTAATTGAAATTATGGCAGAATATGGTGCAGTAAACGCTGCCAATGTAGATGGAGGAAGTTCATCTTCATTATATTATAATAAAAAATATTTAAGAACTAGTGTAACATTTTATTACACAAACTCATCATGGAGATTACCAACAGCATTTGTAGTAAAGGATAATTAATATGGCAAAATCTAGAAGAAATAAATCATTATTTAAAAAAAGTTTAATAATATATTCTCTAATCGCAGCAGTATTAGTTGTAGTTTTCTTAATTTATATATTTTTAACATTAAAGTCTTACGAAAAAGGTCAAACAACTAATGTTATAAAAGATACAATTTTATCTTTAGATGATAGCACTCTAAAAGAATATTTGAAAGATAATAAACAAAGTGAAGACTTATTAAATGAATATAAAAAACAAATAAATGATAAAGATGTAAAAATAGTAAAAAAAGATAAAGATAATTATGAAGTAATATTAAATAATAGAGTATTATTTGAAATTACTACCAAATTTATTAGTACTGAAACTAAATTAGGAATATTTAGTTATGAAAAAAGAGAAATTACAAGCATTAAACCAAATTTGGAAAGAGGACTAATATTTTATGATGTTACAATACCAAGCACATATAAATTATATGTTAATAATAAGTTAGTGGAAGAACCAACAACAAAAGAAAAATATAAAAATTTAGATAATATGTATCAAAATGATTCGATGCCATACATGGCAACATATGAAGTAAACGGACTAACAAAAGAAGAAAGTATTAAAGTTATAAATGAATATGATGAAGAAGTAAAATTAAAACAAAATAAATATTCATATACTTTAGAAAAAAACTATATAAATGTAGATTCATATGATGAAGCTAAAAAATATTTAAGTAGTGAAGTAGATATCTGGGATTTTGCCCACAAATGGAGTTTATTCTTAACAAATGATTTAAGTGGACTAGCTCATGGATATAATACCATAAAAACATACTTTATTGAAGGAACATCAATGAGTAAGCAAGCATATAACTGGGCGCATGGAATAGATATTAACTTTACAAGTAGACACAAATTAAAAGATCCTACATTCACAAATGAAAAGCTAAATAATTTCACTATATATAGTAAAGATGCCTTTTCTTGTGAAATATACTTAGAAAAAAATATGATAGTAAATGGAAAAGATCAATTAGATGTTATGCATGATTATATATACTTTATAAAAGATAATGGAGTATGGAAAGTCGTAAATATTAAAGCGGGGGAATAAGATGAATAAAGATGTTGTAGTATTAATACCGGTATACGATCCAAATGAAAAAATAATGCAAGAATTTTTAGATAAATTAGCAAAGAGTTTTGCAAATATAGTTTTTATAAATGATGGATGTAATAAAAAACATGACAAATACATGAATAATTTAGCTAAGAAATATGAAGTAATAAAACATAATGTTAACTTAGGTAAAGGCCGAGGATTAAAAAATGGAATTAATTATATTCTAAATAATTATCCCAAAGCAAAAGTTATTGTAACTGCAGATTGTGATGGCCAACATAGTGTGGAAGACATAAAAAAATGTGCAGATGTTGCCAAGAAAAATTTAGATTCTTTAATTCTAGGTGTTAGAGATTTCTCAAACGATTTAGTACCTACAAGATCTAAATTGGGCAATGTAATTACGAGAAATGTTTTATATTCTTTCGTCGGAGCAAAAGTAAGTGACACCCAAACTGGCTTAAGAGCAATGAGTATGGATATTGCCAAAAAACTAATTGCGGTTGCTGGTGAAAGGTATGAATACGAAACAAATTGTTTAATAGAAACAAAAATAAAAAATATACCAATTAAAGAAGTAATTATAGAAACAATATACATAAATAATAATGAAACAAGTCATTTCAATCCAGTTAAAGATTCAATCAGAGTTTATAAGCTTTTTGCACCATACTTATTATTTGCATTATTTTCTTATATAATAGAAACGATAATATTTGCCAAAACTTATAATATATGTAAAGGCATATATGTTATACCATTATTTTTACTTTTAAGTAAAATAGTATCCAGTATAATAAAAATAATATTTAATAATCATATAAATATAAAATATATAATAATAAATTATTTAGTTACTTCAATAATATTAATACTTATACCTAGTAATCAAGTATTAATAAAAGTAATCTTAGATATTATAATGTTCTTATTAAGCATTTTCTTAATAAAATTTAAAACTATAAAAGAAGCATAAAAAGAACCACACAGTTGTGTGGTTTTACTATGCTTGATTTACTTCCATTATTACAGGCAATATAATTGGTTTTCTACCTGTTAAATTATTTATAAAGGGTAGTAATTCTAAAATAATTTGATTTTTTAAATCGGTATAGCTGTATGGAGCTTTTGCTAAAGAAGCATTAACAACTTCACTAATCTTTCTTTCTATTTTTTGCATTAGTTCTTGATTTTCATTTACTAAAACAAATCCTCTAGCAGTTACATTTGGTTTTAATAATAGTTTTCTTGTTAGAGTATTAATATTTAAAATAGTAATTAAAATACCATCTTGACTCATTAATTTGCGATCTTTAATAACTACTGAACCAATATCACCGACACGAGAACCATCAACATAAACATCTCCGGCTTGAACAGTGCCACCGCGTCTTACTTCGCCATTTAATAGTTCTATAACATCACCATTTGTACAAATAAATGTATTTTCTGGAGCAACTCCACATAATACACCAATTTCCGTATGTTTTTTTAGCATTCTATATTCACCATGCATTGGCATAAAGTATTTTGGTTTAATAATTCTAAGCATCCATTTTAATTCTTCTTCTTTAGCATGTCCAGAAGTATGAACATCACTAAATTCTGAATTGGTAAATACACGAACACCTTTTAAGTATAGTTTATTAATAATCTTATTAATACTTTCGGCATTACCAGGAATAGGACTTGATGAGAAAATTACTAAGTCATCACCAAGTAGCGATATTTGTTTATGTTGTCCATTAGCAATACGAGATAATGCTGCAAGAGGTTCACCTTGAGAACCAGTACATAAAATACAAATTTCATTTCTCTTCAAACTTTTAGCATCGTTTGCATCAATAAACATTGATCTATCATTAATAAGTCCATTATTTAAAGCAAGTTCAATACTGTTATCCATGCTTCTACCAAAAACAATTATTTTTCTTCCATATTTTTTGCAGCTCTCAACAATATGTTTAATACGATAGATATTTGATGCAAATGTTGCAATAATAACTCTACCGTGATGTTTGCTAATCATATCATTTAAAGTTCCATCAACAGCGCTTTCACTTTTAGAGTATCCACTAGTTAGGGCATTTGTTGAGTCACTAAGAAGTAGGGTAACACCTTCAGCACCAAACCTTGCCATTTTGTGAATATCAGCCATTGGCCCAACTGGAGTTAAGTCAAATTTAAAGTCCCCAGTTTCAAATATAGTACCATTTGGTGTTTTAATAACTATCGCAAAACTATCAGGAATAGAGTGTGTAGTATTAATAAATGAAATATCAAAGTATTTAGTTTTAACATTAAAATCAGGTGTAATAATTTGATAATTATCATATTTTATATTTCTTTCAACAAGCTTCTTTTCAATTAAGTCTTTAGCAATTTTTGGTGTATAAATAACGGGTATATTAATAGCTTGAAGTAAAAATGGTATGCCACCAATATGATCTTCATGCCCATGTGTTATAAATAAACCTTTAATTTTATCAACATTTTTCTTTAAATATGTAATATCTTGAATAACATAGTCAACACCAAGTAAATTATCTTCTGGAAACATTACACCAGCATCTATAATTAATATTTCGTCATTATGTTCAACAACATACATATTTTTTCCAACTTCACCTAAGCCACCTAAAGCAATAACTTTTGTGGCAATATTATTTTTATTTTCCACTTAAAAATTCCTTCTTTCTTTAAAATAAAATTAATTCATAAAGTTACTGAACTAAAAATATTATAGCAAATATTTAATATTTTGTCCATTATTTTTGAAATATTTATGTTTTTGAAAAAGATTACCATTACAAGTAATATCTTATTTATGAACAAATTGCAATACAAAGTTATTTTTGATATAATGTTTTTACGGAGGTTAATCATGGGATTATTTGATAAATTAAAAAACATAATAACAAAAAAAGAAGTTGAAGAAAAAAAAGATGATACTATAAAAAAATATGATGAGGGATTAGAAAAATCACGAAATGAGTTTGTATCAAAATTAAGTATGTTAGGTATAAAATATACTAAAATAGATGATGAATATTTTGATGAATTAGAAAATATTTTAATAATGGCAGACATCGGTGTAAATACCGTAATGGATTTTATGGATAGATTAAGAAAAAGAGTAAAGTCAGAAAATATTACCGATACAAAATATTTAAATGAAGTTATCGTAGATGAATTATTTATAATATATGTTAATAATGAATCAATTACTGATAAAATTAATATGGCAAGTGATGGACCAACAGTAATATTAATGGTTGGTGTTAATGGGGTAGGTAAAACAACTACAATTGCTAAACTAGCTTATAAATATAAAAATGAAGGAAAAAAAGTCATGTTAATCGCGGGGGACACTTTTAGAGCTGGAGCCGTAGAACAATTAAAAATTTGGGCTGATAGAACAGATTCTATCTTTTATGGTAAAGAAAATATTGATCCAGCCGGAGTAATTTATGATGGCCTTGTAAAAGCTAAGGAAGAAAACGCTGATATAGTTTTAATTGATACTGCAGGAAGGCTACATAACAAAGTAAATTTAATGAAGGAACTCGAAAAGATAAACAAAGTGATTGGCAAGATAATTCTAGATGCACCGCACGAAACTTTATTAGTGATTGATGCGACAACTGGTCAAAATGGTATTATGCAAGCAAGTGCATTTAAAGAAATAACCAATATTACAGGAATTGTACTTACAAAATTGGATGGAACAGCTAAAGGAGGAATAGTCCTAGCAATAAAAGAAGAAGTAAATATTCCTGTAAAGTTCGTAGGGCTTGGGGAAAAAATGACGGATTTAATACCATTTGATATAGAAAACTATATTTATGGTTTATTTAAGGATTTGATGTAAATGGAAGAATTTTTATATTATGGAGAGCTATTTGATATATATGGTAATCTTTTAAATGAATCAAACAAAAAGTATTATCAACTATATTATGAAGAAAATTTAACGCTTCAAGAAATAGCAGATTTAGAACAAGTATCTAAAAGTTATATAGGAAATATTATAAAAAAGACGAGCCAAAAGTTAAAAGAATATGAAGATTTGTTACATATTTATAAGGATAAAAAATTATTATCTGAAGCACTTTTAACAGATGATATTAACAAGATAAAAGAAACAATCAAAAAAGTATTGGAATAAAGATTCAAACGTGCTAAAATATATCTAGAGGTAGGAATAATGAAGAAGTATATTTTAGTAGGTTTGTTTTTTGTTGCAATATTTTTCAATGTAGAAACTGCAAAGGCCCAAAGGGGATGTTGCTCACATCATGGCGGAGTAGCTGGTTGTAACGAATATGGTAGGACAATTTGTAATGACGGAACTCTTAGTCCATCTTGCACATGTACATCAATAATAAATAAAGAAAAACCATCAATTATTTATGGTTGCACTGATAAAAGTGCCAAAAACTTCAACAAAAATGCCAATGAAAACGATGGAAGTTGCATTTATTATAAAAAAGGTTGTACAGATACAAATTCTATAAATTTTGACGAAAATGCCGAAATCGATGATGGCAGCTGTATTAAAAAAGTAGTAGGGTGCATGAATGAGAATGCCCAAAACTATAATCCGGATGCGAATGTAAATAGTGTTTGCTTTTTTTCAGAAAAAGAAGAAACAAGCAATTACGATGAAGAGAAACAAAAAGAAAGTAGTGGGCTTGCAACAGTTTTTTTAACCTTAACAACTGTGGGCACATGTGGGTTTTTGATTAAAAAAAGACATTAGAAAAGTTCTAATAAAATATAAATATCATAATAATTAATAAGGTGTATATATGAAAAAGATATTATTAATTATTATGAGTTTTTTTGTTCTAAACTTAAATGTTTTAGCAGAAGAAGATTTTGCTCCGAATGGCAAAAGTGCAATTTTAGTAGATAATTTATCTGGTAAAGTGTTATATGAAAAAAACGCTGATGAAAAACTTGCCCCAGCATCGATGACAAAACTAGCTAGTATGCTAATGGTAATGGAAGCAATTGATAATGGAAATTTAAAATTTGAAGACAAAGTAACAATTAGTGAAGAAGCCGCCAATATGGGAGGAAGTCAAGTATTTTTACAAGCAGGAGAAGTTTATACAGTATATGATTTATTAAAAAGTGTAGCGATAGCAAGTGGTAATGATGCTGTAGTAGCTCTAGCAGAAAAAATCGGGGGCTCACAAAGTGGATTTATTGATATGTTAAATAAAAGACTTAAAGAAATTGGAGCCACAAATACAAATTTTGTAAATGCTCATGGACTTGATGCTGAAGGACATTATTCAACTGCCAGAGATATGTCGATCATTGCCCGTGAACTTCTTAAGCATCCAAAAATACTAGAATTTACAAGTATATATGAAGAATACTTAGAAAAAAATGATGGCTCAAGGATATGGTTAGTAAATACAAATAAATTAGTTAGATTTTATGATGGCGTGGATGGATTAAAAACGGGTTTTACAAAAACAGCAGGATATTGTTTAACTGCAACAGCTAGCAAAAATAACTTCAGGCTAATATCAGTAGTAATGGGGGAAGATACCTCTGAAAATAGAAGTAGTGATACAGTAAAAATGTTAAATTATGGGTTTAACACATTTAAAATAAATATAATAAAAACAAAAGGAGAATCTTTAGGAAAAGTTAGGGTAGAGAAAGGAAAACAAGATAAAGCAAATATAGTTTTATTAAATGATGCCACAGAAATATTAAAAAATACTGATCCAGTTACAGAATATAATTTTAATTTAAAAGTAAACAAAATAAAAGCTCCAGTAAAAGTAGGAGATATCGTTGGAACCGCGGAGATTATTGATTCAGAAGGAAATATCGTAGATGAGGTAGATGTAACTGTTGAAAAAGATATTAAAAAAGCCAATATACTAGATTATATGTTAAGAAATTTAAAGACAATTGGCTTTGGAAAAAGTATTCTCAAACAAAACTAAAAGCACTAGACAAGTGCTTTTTTAATTATTATAATCTTCGATTTCAGTTTTTGTTTTATGAGGTTCATCGAATAATAAACCATCATAGTTTCTTTGTCTTAAAGCCTCATATAACATAATGGCAACAGTATTAGATAAATTTAAAGATCTAACATTCGCAGTCATAGGTATTCGCATACAATTATCAATGTGAGGTTTTAATATTTCTTTTGGAATACCTGTAGATTCTTTTCCAAAAACAAAATAAATATTTTCATTTCTATTAGAATAATCAAAACTTGAATGAGGCTTATGACCATATCTAGTTAGAAAATAAAATGTTCCATCTTGATTTTTATCTAAAAATTCATCCCAATTTTCATAGACAGTCCAATTTAATTTGTCTATATAATTAACACCACATCTTTTTAAAGTAGCATCATCTACTTTAAACCCTAAAGGTTTAATCAAATGTAAAACTGCTCCGACTGCCACACAAGTCCTCATTATATTTCCAGTATTTTGAGGGATTTCTGGTTCAAATAAAACTACATTTAACATAATATCACTCCTTTAAAAAAAGGTCTTATTGACCTTCATAACCATATATATCTAGTAACTTTTGAAAATCGCCAGCATTAATTATATTATTATCATTTCTTGTAACAACATCTACAATTTTACCATTTCTATAATACAATATAGTTGGAACTTTTTTAATTTTATCGGTATTAAATGCATTATTTAGTCTGTTTAAATAATTATCTTCATCCATTATACTTTTAACATTTAAATAATAGAATGAATCATTTAATTTATATTTATCTAAAATTCTTTTTAATCCATTTTCTAGTTTATAAGTATCTTTATTTCCAGTATAACTTATTAAGACAAAGTATTCAGTCGGAGATTCTGCCAATATTTGATTTACTTCGTCTAAATTCTTAATTTCTAAACTAACAGTACCAGAATCTAATAAATAACTTTTACTTAAAGTATCAGTTTCTTTTAATTTATTAACTCTATAACCATAAAATATTACTAATATTAAAGCTAAAACGATACATACAATTATTAAAATGTTTTTTTGAGAAAATATATGTTTTGCTCCTTCAACTTCTTTTAATTCTACCTTGTTAACATTTAAATTAGTATTTTTACTTTTGGTACTTTTAATACTATTTGAATTTGTTTTTTTTGTATTTGCCATACACACCATACCTTTCATATTTATATTAACATAAAATTATTTTTTTTTAAATATATTTCTTATTCTTCGACATTATTTTTCTCTAACTTTACTAAAACTTCACGAGGCTTGGACCCATTTTGAGGACCAACAATACCACGAGATTCCAGTAAGTCCATCATTCTAGCAGCTCTATTATAACCAAATCTAAATCTTCTTTGAATTAAAGAAGCACTTATTTTACCGGTTTGAATAGCAAATTCAACAACATCATTATAAGCATCGTCATCTTCCCCTCCGATAGCAGAGTTACCAACACCACTTGAAGTATTTTGACTTACATTTTCAAAAGCAGAGTCATATTTCGCCGTAGCTTGATTTTTACAATAATCTATTAATCTTTTTATTTCATCGTCATTTATAAAGCAACCTTGAACTCTGATTGGAACACTTTCACCCATAGGAAAGTACAACATGTCACCTTTACCAAGTAATCTTTCAGCACCACGTTGATCAAGAATAGTTCTTGAATCTATTTGACTAGCAACCGCAAATGCAATACGAGAAGGAATATTATTTTTAATTAGACCTGTAATAACATCAGTAGATGGTCTTTGTGTTGCAACAATTAAGTGAATACCTGCTGCACGAGCAAGTTGGGTAATACGTGTAATAGAATCTTCAACTTCTTTTGAAGCAACAAGCATTAAATCTGCAAGTTCATCAATTATAACAACAATATAAGGCATTTTATTTTGTGGACTTTCAGGATGTTTTTTATTATATTTTTCTATCATATCATTATATCCAGTAATATTTTTTACTTCTTTATCACTAAATGTTTGAAATCTATTATCCATTTCCGTAACAACTTTTTGTAATGTTAAACTAGCTTTCTTAGGATCGCTAACAACAGGACAAAGTAGGTGAGGAATACCATTATAATTTGTAAGTTCAACCTTTTTAGGGTCAACTAATACAAGTTTAACTTCATTAGGTTTATAACGCATTAGAATAGATGCAATAATACCATTAATACATACAGATTTCCCAGAACCGGTAGAACCAGCAACTAAAAGGTGAGGCATTTTTGTTAAGTCAAATACTTTTGGTGTTCCCATGATATCTTTACCTAATGCTGAACAAATTTTAGCATCACTCTTTAGATTTTGAGGACTTTCAAGAACTTCCCTTAAAGTTACACTCGAAATGGTTGGATTAGGTATTTCAATACCAATAGTACTTTTTCCAGGAATGGGAGCTTGAATTATAACATCTTTAGCTGCTAAAGCCAAAGCAATTTCTTTATCGATATTTAAAATTCTACTTACTTTTGTGGCAGGTGGAACTGTAAGTTCATATTCAGTAACCGCAGGTCCAATATGTATTTCCACAACCTTTGCAGCAATACCAAAATCTTTTAAAACTCTTTCAAGTATTTCCTTATTACTTTGTGTAAATGAAGTATTATTATTTTTCTTAGGTTTCAAAGGATCAAATATTTCACTAAATCTTGGAAGTCTATAATAATCTTCATTATCAACTATATCTGTTTTAGTTTCTTTTTCTAAAGATTCTTCTACAATAGGTTTAGTTTTTAATTCTTCCATTGATGTAATAATTATTTTTTCTTTTTCCACAGGTTTGACTTCAATATTTTCTTTTACCTCATCACTATTACTAATAGGAATAATTTCTTCTGTTTCATTTTTTTCTTTCTTCTTAAATTTTATTAATCTAAATAACTTTTTAAATATATTAGATAAATTGACATTAAATGTTAAGACTGATGCAAATATTCCAAGTAATACTAAAATTACAATTGTACCAGTTTTACCAAAAAGGCCATATAGTGCAGCAGTAAATAAAGCACCGATAAATCCACCACCAATAACAATTGTAGTAACACCCGAAGTGTTTAAAGCATTACTAGCAGTAATCGTAGAAATTCGTTCCATATAATTATTATAAGTTTCCATAAGAATTTCTTTTGGATTACCAGTTATTTTTAAAAATTCAAAATGACTTGCAACAAGAATAATTATAAAAAAGATATATAGACCAATTAATTTTTGATCACTAAACTTAGGCATTTTTCTTTTATATAACATATAAACACCCAATATTATTAAAGCAATTAGAATAACCATCCACCAAGTCCCTGCTAAAAACATGGCAAATTTTTTTAATATTGACCCAATAAAACCAAATCCAAATCCAATAACTCCAATTAAAATAAGGATAAGACCAGTAAGTTCAACACTATATGAACTATTATTACTGCTATCTTTAGTTTTTTTCTTCTTTGCCATATTCATCACCTTAATTAATTATACATTATAATGAAAAATTATTCAACTTTATCGAAATAAATTTTAAATATATAAGCAATTTACCCAATTCAATTTTTAGGCGAAACATACTATAAGATAGGGAGGAAAAAAATGTTATTTGATGATAATTTAGGATTTTTTGGCTTTGCTGTACCAAAAAATATGAAAATAAGTAGTGATTCAGATTTGACAAGTATTGCTGATGGTTTTTCTAAGGGAAATATGTTTAATAATTTATATGATCCATATAAAAATTATAAATACGAAAGAGTTTTTGCTAATAATAAACAAGAAGAATTGTTATTAGAAATAATGGCATTATCTTTTGCCATCAATGATTTGAATCTTTATTTAGATTTACATCCAACTGATGAACAGATGCTAAAAAAATTTAAAGAATTAGCTGAAAAATCATGTGCAAAAGAAATGGAATATGTTAAAACTTATGGACCACTTGAAGTAATTGACAATAATTCATTATCAAAATTTAATTGGATAAATAATCCATGGCCATGGGAAAATACTGGAGGTACAAAATATGTTTAAATATGTAAAACATTTATCTTATCCAGTCAGTGTTACAAAAAAAGATTTAAAAATGGCAAAACTTATTATTACTCAGGTCGGGGGTTATGCTGGAGAACTTGGAGCAACATTGCGATATTTTCATCAAAAGTTTACAATGCCAGATGAATTAGGAAGAGCATTACTTAATGACATTGCAACCGAAGAAATAGGTCATTTAGAAATGGTTGCCACTATAGTTTCACAATTAATATCTAATGCTACAATTGATGAGATTAAAGAAGCAGGACTAGAAAGTTTTTATACAGAACACGGAAAAGGAGTTTTCCCTATGAACGCAGATGGTGTAGCATTTGATGCTTCAACATTTGCTGTAACTGGTAATCCTTTAGCAGATTTAGTAGAAGATATGGCAGCAGAACAAAAAGCTAGAGTTGCTTATGAACATTTAATTGATTTAGCAACTGATCCAAAAGTAATAGAACCACTTTTATTCTTGCGTCAAAGAGAAATTGTTCACTTTAATCGTTTTCAAGAACTTTATAATTACTATAAGGATAAAGGATATAAATAATTTAAAAGCCAAAATGGCTTTTTTTGATGTAAAATATTAAATCATACTAAAATTTTAATTAATTAATAATTGACTTTATATTTATTTTATCTTAAAATTAATTATAGGATAGGTTAGAAGCATATGAATAAATTGTTGAATAGAATAAAAAAAATCCTCAATAAAGATGTAACTGCTTTCTTAAACAAAAATAAAATTCCACTAATAAGTATAGTAATAGTGGTCCTTTTAGCATGTGTTGGTCTAATAGTTACTTATGCATTCTATCAAGTAGTTGATGTAAAACCAATCATTGGGGGAGCAACATCAGAAATTTCCGATTTAGATATAAGAATAATGGCTGAAGAAAGAGATGCAAATGGAAATGGCTTAAATACATATGGATTATATCCTTATATACCAAAAGCAGGTTATGTTTATAATGAAACAAAAAGTAAATGTACAAATGGTTCAACAATAAAATATGATTCAAAAAATTACAGTGCTGATATAACAGCTTTAGGACACGATGTATGTTATTTATATTTTGATTCTACAGCTCAACTAGATATTACACTAAATGTTTATGCTGAAAATGTCGATTCAGATGGTAATGGTAATGGAGAATATACAAAGTTAGAAACAACTGCATTACCAACAATTGGATATGAAATAAATGCTTCAAAAAGCAAATGTCAAAATGGTTCAACAGTAACTTATAGTGCTGCAGACAATTTGTTTTCAGTAGAATCCAATCAAAAAGATGTGTGTGATGTATATATGGATGCCATGGATGTAGACATTGCTCTAAAAATATATGTTCAAGCTAAAAAGAACTCGGCAACATACTATGAAGCAAAAACGATTCCGTCAAATTTATTTTATGCATTATCTACAAAATCTGCATGTACAGGTACTTCAACAATGTCAATAAAAAATCAAAAAATAGTTATTGCAGCAACAGGAAGAACTAGTTGTGTTGCATATTTAGATGTAAGTAGTGGACCAATACTTGAAAGTATGAAAGTTACAAATGGAACAACAGGCACAACAATAACACTTGGAAATAGTCCTTTAGGACTTACACCTAACACATATTATTATTCAAGTGATGGTGGAAAAACATATGTATCAAGTACAAATAATAGTTACACATTTGCGGGTTTAACTAATCCAAGTTATGCTTTTAGAGCTTATAGTGCTGATGCATCAGGAAACACGTCCAGAACTTTTGAAACATCAACATATGGATATTATGGGTTAGTAGATTATTCAAATCAAATCCAAACTAAAACTATTATGGAGCCAGGATACTATAAATTAGAGGTATGGGGAGCGCAAGGTGGTAGCTATGGCTCTTATACAGGTGGTTACGGCGGATATTCTACAGGAATTGTTTATTTAGATGCAAATCAACAATTATATATAGCATCAGGAGGAGCAGGAGCTGCAGGATGTAATACACAATATTGTAGTGGTGGTTATAATGGTGGCGGCCGCGGTGCTGGAAGTTCAAACCCAGTTTATTCTGGTGGTGGTGGAGGAGCTACTCATATTGCAACCAAAACCGGAATTTTATCATCCTTATATGATAGTATAGATAATATATTAATCGTTGCCGGTGGAGGTGGAGGCGTATCTTTCCAAGCACCATCTTATACAGGTAATGGTGGAGCAGGTGGCGGAGCTTCTGGTGTTAATGGAACTAATTTGTCAAGTGGATTTTTATATGGTGCTGGCGGCAGTCAAAATTCAGGTGGTGCATCCGGTGGAGGCACAGAAAATTCAGTTGCCCGAGGTGAAAGTGGTTCGTTTGGACAAGGCGGAGATGGTAATTACTATTCTGCCGGTGGAGGCGGAGGCCTTTACGGTGGAGGAGCAAGTAATCAAGCTGGAGCCGGTGGAGGTTCAGGATATATTGGAAACTCATTACTAATTAATAAATCAATGTATTGCTATAATTGTACTGCAAATAGTGCGGAAAATACTAGAACATACCCCACAACATGTCATAATGCTAATGCTACAGAAAATTGTTCTAAAGAAGGAAATGGTTATGCAATCATTACTTATATAGGTTCAACAATATAAGTTTGTTGAACCTTTTATTTTAAAAAGAATTAATTGACTTTGCATAATATTTATCATAAAATTAACATAATAAAACATTTAAAAAGATTGGAGTAAAAAATGAAGTGTAAAAATTGTGGAAATCCTTTACCAAACGAAGGTATAACTTGTAAGTTTTGTGGAGCATTAATGGATCAAAGCCAAATAAATTATCAAAATAAAATGAACGATAAAAATAATAAAAAGATTACACTATTAAGTGAAAAATATGGACATGAAAATAAAATAGAATATCGTGAAATAAAAGAAAATAAGGTATTAGGTTTAATAGTAATATCAATAGTACTTTTATTTTTAATAGTTTTAGCCATACTAATAAATATATAAAGGTGATATTATGTTATTATTATGTATAAAAATATTTTTTGCAAGAATAGTTGATGTTACATTTGGAACAATTAGAACTGTTTTAGTAGTAAGAGGCCGTAGGTTTACTCCAGCAATAATTGCATTTTTTGAAGTTCTTATTTGGTTTTTGGTAGCTCGTGAAGCTTTAACTACCGATATTAAATCAATTATTATCCCAATATGTTATGCCGGAGGTTACGCAACAGGAACATTTATTGGCGGATATATATCGAATAATTTAGTAGAAGGATTAATTGGTGTACAAGTTACAACTAAAACTAGTGATGTAAAAAAGATGATCAAAGAAATAAGAGACGCCGGTTTTGGTGTATCAGTAGTGGATTTAAAAAATCCTCAAGATAATGAAAAGAAAACAATGTTGATGATTCAATTAAATAAATCAAAATTAAAAAAATTAACTCATATAATAAGAACAAATGATAAAGATGCATTTGTAGTAATAAATGATACAAAATATGTTCAAAATGGAGTTATAAAGTAAGTGTGGATTAGCCATACTTTTTTTGTAAAATATAATTTTTTTGCTTTTAATTAATATAATAATATGCTAAAATGAAGTTAGGTGATAAAATTGAAAAAGATAAATTGGAAAAAAGTAAACAAATTTATAAGAAATAAAAATTTTATAATTGCAGTATGCGTTTTTGGTTTAACAATGGCATCAGTTGGATTTAGTTATGCATCATTTTTCTCTGTTAAAACAAACACAACAAATCAAAGTATTACAACAGGAACTTTGAATGTTTCATATGGAAGTAATTCATCATCAATTCAAAAAACGAATATGACATCTATGTCAGATGAAATGGGATTAGCTCAAACAGAAGCAAGTGTAATATATATTCAAAATACTGGTTCATTAGATTCTACATATGTCATGAATATTGGCTATGATATGACAAATTTTAAAGCAAGAACTGGATATAAGGATACAGATGCATTAACTCCGATAGATTATATAATGGTAGCGGTTTATGAATATAATGGTGCTGGAAAAGAGGATACTTTAATTGTAGAACCAATAAGTATTGCAGAACTTCCAATTGTAAAATATGATGAATCTGACCCAAGAAATAATAGATATTCAATTTTATTTAATACTTTAGGGGGAACTTCAAGTAGCAATTCAACTAAAACATATAAAATAAAAACATGGTTAAGTGATAAGGCAATACCTGCTGCAAGTTATACATATTTTTATGTAAATACAGAAATAGTAGCTGAAGTGCAAAATGCCAAAATGGCATATACTTTGAGAATTCTTTCATATAGTCCACTATCGGGAATAACTTTGCAAAATGGATCAAAAAAGGCTACAATGGTAAATAATTCTTTTATCCTAGATAATATTTATCCTGGTACATATAATATTGAAATAGTATTTAAAAATAATAAATACAAAGGAAATATAACTATAGAAGAGGGAACTGGTAATAGTCTTACTAGTTATGGCACATCTTTTACAGGCAGTAACATATATTCTATAGCTAATACTTATAAGACAACAGTAGCAAAAATAATAGAATATAACAATTTAGATACTTATAGTAGTGCTGCAACAATATCGAGTGGAAAGTTAATGACAACATATAAAATAACTGGCGGATTAGAAAAGATAATAAGTTTAAAATTAACCAATATAGATGCAGATAAAAAAACATTTACATTAAGTATGTAATACATAAAATTTTTAAAAAATAAAATACAAAAAATTGTCAGTTTAGGGTTGATTTTTATAAGCTAAAATGATAATATTAAAATAGGAGAGGAGAAAGAAGAATTATGGATAACAAAAAAAATACTATCCTATTAACAGTTATTGCAGTTGCTACATTATTAGTTGCTGTAGTAGGTGCAACATTCGCTTACTTCACAGCTCAAGGAGCACAAGGAACAACAGCAACTGTTACAGTTAGTACAGGTACAGCAGCAAGTTCAGAATTTGGTACAATTGATCCACTTAACATTTATGCTGATGCAACAACATTTGCAGAAGGTGCTGGAGATGTTACTGATGATACTACAGGTACAGTAAAATGGACAGCTCCAGGAGCAGTTACAGGACAAGAAGCTCCAAGTGAAGCAGATAGAAGTTTCTGTTATACAGCATCACTAAATATTACTGCTAATACATTTACAGTTTCTGCTGCTAATACAGAAAATTTAAATGAATTAGAATTTACTGCTAAAAAAGGAGAAACAGTTTTACTTGATAAAATATCTCTAGTTGATTTTGATACTAAAGTTGGAAAAACTGGAACAATTCAAATTCCAACAACTGCTAATGGTAGTGAATATACTCACAAATTAGTTGCTGATGCTGGTGCTAGTGTTACTGATAATTGGACAATTACAGTTACATTAAAGAACTTAGCAATGAATCAAAATGAAAATACTGGTAAACAACTAACTGGACAAATAGCCTTTACAAAGACTGATTGCGCATAATTTTTACTAAAATAAAATTGGACTCTGGTCCTTTTTTTGTTTCTGAAAAAAAGTTTATAAAAAAAGACATAATGGGGTTGATTTTTAATTTATAAAATGTTAATATTAAAATAGGAGAGGAGAAAAGTAGATATGGAAAATAAAAAGAATACTATTCTTTTAACAGTTATCGCAGTTGCTACATTATTAGTTGCTGTTGTAGGTGCAACATTTGCTTACTTCACTGCTCAAGGTGGTACAGGGACTTCAGCTAATGTTACTGTTACAACAGGTACAGCAGCTAGTTCAGAATTTGGTACTTTTGGAGCTATCAACATTTATGCTGATGCTACAACTTTTGCTAAAGGTAAACCTGATGCTACTGGAACAACAACAGGAACAGTAAGTTGGACAGCTCCAGGTGCAACAACAACTACAACACCTAGTGAAGCAGATAGAAGTTTCTGTTATACAGCTGATTTAATTATTACTGCTAATACATTTACTAAATCTGCTGCAAACACTGCAAATGCAAAAGAACTATACTTTACTGCTGTTAAAGGTTCAACTACTTTAGTTGACGAACAAAGTTTAGTTACATTGCCTGCTGGAACTGCTGTTACTGGAACAATTAATATTCCAACAACTAAAGATGGAGAAGTATTAAAACATAAATTAATTGCAGAAGCTGGTAAAACTGTATCTGATTCATGGACTATTACAGTTACATTAAAGAACTTAGACATAGACCAAAATGAAAATACAGGAAAACAACTAACTGGTTCAATTAAATTCACTAAAGTTGCTTGTTAGTTAAAAAGGAATGAACTTCGGTTCATTTTTTTATTGCTATAATATTTTTTTTTTGATAAAATACTTATGAAGCGAGGTAACAATTATGGCATTACTTTTAACATTAATAAGTGGATTATTTTTTTTGATTGGCATTATTATTTATAATTTCACTTCTAATAAAACATCATTTACAAGAATGTCAATATCATGCGCCAGCATTGTTATAATAGGGCTTATATTATTTGATTTATTGCCAGAACTTATAAATCTAAAAAAATGGTGGATATTTTTATTTGTTATTATAGGATTATTACTTTTAGTAATGATTGATAAATTGGTACCTCATCATGAACATGAGCATCATGAAAACGACGAAGAAAAAATAGATCATATTAATCATATTGAGCATATTGGTACAATTACAATAATCGCCTTACTATTACATAATACAATTGAAGGAATGGCATTATATGGTGTTGCCAGCAATGATTTAAAAAGTGGAATATTAATGCTTTTAGGAATAGGGCTACATAATTTGCCATTTGGTTTTCAAATAGCATCTTCACAAAATAAGAAAAATATTCTTTTATTAGTATTATTAATATTATCAGGATTTATCGGCGGAATAACATTCTTAGCTTTCGGAGAATTAAATGAAACATTCGAAGGCATTATTATTGCGTTAACACTTGGAATGTTGCTTCATATTTTATTTTTTGAACTTTTAAAAGAAGTTTTAGAAGAAATAGATAAAAAAGACACTATTTATGGTATAATAATTGGTATAATATTATTGTTTTTAATAAATGTTTTATAAGAAGGGAAGATTCTATGAAAAAGGTATTAGTGGTTGGTGCTGCAGGTGCTGTTGGAATTCACACAGTTAAATACTTATTAAGTGAAGGAAAATATGAAATAACAATATTAGACTTAAAAAACAAAAAATCATTTAATAGATTAAAAAGATTTAGAAAAAGAGTAAATATTTTATATGGAGATGTAACAGATAGAATACTTATTGAAGCATTAGTTAAAGATCATGATTATATTATAGATTTAGCAAGTGCAATGCCGCCACTCGGAGATATGAAAGATGGTCTTTCAATGGCCATTGATTATGGAGGGTGTGAAAACATTGTTCGAGCAATTAACTACTATAATCCAAAGTGTCATTTGTTTTTTGCATCAACGACAAGTATGTACAAAAACATGAAAAATCCAAATGTAAAAAGTAGAATTGTATTAGATGAATTTGATTATTTTTCAAAAGCAAAATTAGAAAGTGAAAAATTAATTAAAAGTAAATTAAAAAATTATACAATATATAGAGTACCACTTGTATTAAGTAATCCACTTTGTGAAACATTTATGTATCATGGTAATAAGGAAGATGAAGTTGATGTTATAACAAAAGAGGATTGTGCATATGCATTCGTTAAAGGAATAAAATATGCTGAGAAATTAAATAAAAAAACATTCAACCTAGCGGGTAATGAAACAATAAACTATGGAAAACTATTAGAAAAGCTAGTAAATATAAATGGCTTAAGTTGGAAATACATATTAGCAAGAATATTCTTAGAGAAAAATTATTATAGTCCAGTTTGTAGTGATAGAGATGAATTAGAAAATTTAATCCATTATAGAAATGATTCAATAAATGAATATTATGCTAGATTAAGATCAGTTAATAAAGATAGAAAATTTGCCAAAATTTTAGCTAAATTATTGGTAGGTAAAAGCAAATGAAGATAGGAATTGCATTTTCAGGCGGAGGACTTCGCGGAGCATATCAAGTTGGATGTTACAAAGCCTTTTTAGATTGTCATATAAAAATAAATGGTTTTGTAGGAACATCCATTGGATCATTTAATGCAGCGATGTGTGCCAGTAATAGATTTGAGGAATTATTTGCCTTTTGGTATAACGACGATACCGGTTCAATTCTTGGATTTAGTAAAGATTTTATTACTAAAACAAATAATAATGAATATGATTTAAAATATTTAACAGAGTTACTTGATAATATTAAAGATATAGTCCAAAATAAAGGAATAAGTACCAAAAATATAAGAAAAAAATTAGAAGAATTTGAAATTGACAAATATCTTTATAAGAGTAAAAAAGATTTTGGTTTAGTAACAGTTAGATTTAATGATTTTAAACCAAGATATATGTTTAAAAATGATATTCCAAAAGATAAGTTAAATGATTATATTATAGCATCATGCTTTTTGCCAATATTTAAATTTGAAAAGTTAATTGATAATAACTACTATTTAGATGGTGGATTTCATGATTATATACCAGCGAATGCTTTATTAGAAAAAGGCTATGACAAAGTATATGTAATAGATCTTGAAGCAATTGGAATAAGAAGGCCATATATTGACAAAAGAAAAATACAAGTAATAAGACCATCGAGAAAATTAGGAAGTATTTTGGATTTTAAAAAAGAAGATATCAGAAACAATATGAAATTAGGTTATTTTGATACAATGCGAATTTTAAAAGATTTTGATGGTAAAAAATATTTGTTTAAAAAAAGAGGACTTTGGTACTATGAGTTAATGTTAAAACATGTGAGTAAAAAAGATCGTGAACTTATGGAAAAATTTTTTGCAACTAAAAATGCCAAAAGATTAATAATAAAATCTATAGAGTTCATAATGAAAAAAGAAAAATTTGAATATTATCATGTATATAAAGTAACTGAAGTAATAAAAAGAATAAAATATATAGATAAAAATTATGGGGTTTACAAGTTCGTGAAACAATTAAAGTTTATTTAAGGAGGAAAATTAATATGGGAAGAGCTTATGAAGTAAGAAAAGCAAGTATACAAAAAACAGGAGCTGCGAAAGGAAAAATTTATACAACATTTGCTAAAGAAATTTATCTAGCAGCTAAGAAAGGAAGCCCAAATCCAGAAGCCAATATAACATTAAAAAGACTAATAGATAAAGCAAAGAAGAATCAAGTTCCAAGTGATATAATAACTAGAGCCCTAGATAAAGCAAAAGGGGTAGGACAAGACGAATATCATGAAGTTGTGTATGAAGGATTTGGTCCTGGAGCATCAACTTTAATTATTAAATGTTTAACAGATAATGTAAATAGAACGGTTGGAATGGTTCGAGCAGCATTTAATAAAGTAAATAAGTCACTCGGAGTTACGAATTCCGTATCATATAACTATGAGCATCTTGGAGTAATATCATTTAAATATGATGATGAAGAAAAAGTATTGGATTTATTATTAAATGCAGGAATTGAAGTAATAGATATTGAATCAGAAGATGGATATATAACAATTAGTTTAAATCCAAGTGATATGAATACTGCTAAAGATGAATTAGAACGTGATATAGCAAATATCGATTATGAAATAGATGAAGTAGGAATGTATGCTAAAGATAAAATTACCCTTGAAGGAGAAGAAAAAGAAATCTTTGATAGATTATATAATATGCTTGAAGATATTGAAGACGTATCACAAATATATACAAATGTATCAAATATAGGTTAATATGGAAAACAAAAAAAGTATATTTAAATTAATAATAACAGTTATATTAATATTTATAGGATTTGAAATATTTATAAATACATTTGGTAGCCTCGTAGCAACTACAACTTGGGATACTATAAAACATGGAAAATACACTACATATTTTCTAAGTGAGTTTATAGTATTATTATGTGGATTAATTTTACTAGCCATAAGAAAGAAATGGTATATATTTAAAAATCAAAAGAAATCATTTAAAGATACAATTATGTTATGTTTACCAATCGTAATACTTTCTTGTTTAGTATTTGTAACAAATGTAATAGAATTAAATATATCTAAACTAAATATAGCAAATTTAATAAGTTTAGTATTTTATTGCATAAGTATTGGATTATTTGAAGAAATATTTTTTAGAGGAATAATTGAAGAAGAGTTATTAAGTAAGTTAAGCAGCAATAAAAAAGAAGTAATAATATCAATCATATTAAGTGGAGTAATATTTGGAGCTATCCATTTTACTAATCTTCTAATGGGACAAGATTTATTAACTACTTTAATGCAATTTATCCAAACTATGTCAATTGGAATACTTTTTGGAACAGTTTATTATTTTACCAAAAACATCTGGGCTTTAGCATTCTTACATGGTTTTTATGATTTTTCAGTATTACTAAGTGAAGTAAACATTGTAACTGGTTGTGGTTATGTAGAAAATCTTCCCTTAATTATAACTATATCTTCACTTGTAGCATCAATTATACTTAGTGGAATATATTTAATATACAGTTTAATTATATTTAAAAAAGAAAATAATGAAGATAGTAAGAAATATCATAAATTTATCTATATGTTAATAATAATGTATTTTATATCTAATGCATTATTTGGCATTTTAGGAAATGTTGATATAAATAAATATTATGTGTGTCCAGAATATAAAGAAAAAGAAATAAAATTAATTGAAACTCATTATTATGGTTATGATAAATACTATTATAATTATGATAATAATGTTATACACATATATAAAGATAATGATAAAGTTATAATGAAAAATGAAAATGGCATTAAAATAAATGTTAATATAGATAATGTTGAAAGAATTGCTATCGTAGATGATGCAATATTAATAATTGCCACCGATAACACAAATTATAAATTATATTATAATAAATTAACAGATTTAAAGAATATAAATAATTTTAAAGAATATGATATACCATCATCAAAATCACTTGGATATTTAATAGATGCCAGTACAGGGTATAAATATCCATGCATAAAAAGCATAACAGAAGATTTATTTATTATAGATAACGAAGAATTATTTATTGTCAAGCAAGCTAGCTAATGCTAGTTTTTTTGTATTTTTTTAAATAAAAAAATACAAACTAATAAATAAAAGAAAAAACAATGAGCAAACAATTGTTAAATAAAAAGATATGTGATATGATTTATAAATGGAGGTAAACTCATGCAAATAGAAAACTTAACAGATTTAATAAATAAAACAAATATAAGGGCATTTGTAACTACAACTGATTTTATAAAAGGAAAACAATATGATAAAAATAAGATAACTTTAAAAAGTGAAAAAGAAAAAGAAAGCCTTTATAGTAGTTTAAAAGTATTTAGTTTTGAAGTGGATTCAGAAACTAAACCTACATATTATGATGTAACAATCATTTTAGAAAATAATAAAGAAATTGTAAGAACGACATGTGATTGTAAAGCATTTAGAAACTTTCAAAGTTGTAAACATATCGGAGCTGTCTTTGTAAATTATTACGAGCAAATCTTTAAAGGCGCTATTGTAAATGTTCATAAAATAACAGATGAAATATTAAATAAGTTTATACCAAAAGAAGAATCATTAATAAAAAAAGAACTACAAGTACAATTATATATTAACATAACAGAAAGAGAAAGTTATTATTACTATGCTAGAAGTTTTATGGAATATAATGTAAAAATACTAATCGGAGAAGATAAATTATATACTCTAGGAAATCATGCTAATGCCTTTAAATCAGCATATGAAACAGGGTGTGGAGAAGTTTATTTTGGCAAAAATTTTACCTTTATACCCGAAAAATATTACTTATCAAATGAATATAAAACGATAATTGAATCATACTTAGATATATGTGAAGGTTATCTTAATAAAAGTATTTCATCAAATATGCTAAAAAAGTTTCTAGATAAAATAAAAAATACTAAATTTATTGTTAATAATTATCAAATCGAGGGAATAAAAGATGGATTCCCAATTGATACAAATCTGGTGAAAAGAAATAATTCATATGAACTGAATTTTGATTTAGAAAATGTTGAATGCTTAATAGAAAATGATTATGAATACATCCTTTATAAAGGAAAGTTATATCACTTAAATAATAAAGAACAAAGTTTAATTGAAGATTTAATAGAAAATAATTTAGATAAATTATTAATTACTAAAGATAAAGTAGATACATTTACTAAAGGTTTACTAGGTATAGTAAGAAAAAATTTAAAAATAGATTCATCTGTAAATGATATTGTTCTACCTAATGAAATAAATACGAAATTATATTTTGATTTAAGAAGTTCATATATATTATTAGATATCATATTTAAATATGATGATAAAGAAATAAATTATTTAGATAAATCAAATGAAGTTTTAAGAGATATATCATATGAAACAAAAGTAATAAATGATTTATTAAAATATGGATTTATACTAGAGAAAGATAAAATAATTTTAAAAGACTTAGAAGCAGAAGTAAAATTTCTTGAGGAAGGTTTAGAAGAATTAGCCACAAGATATGAGATATTTACAACAGAAAAGTTTAAAAATATAAATATTAAAAAGAAAACATCAATATCATCAATGTTTAGAATTGGACAAGATAATATCTTAAGTTATAACTTTAATATTGGAGATATAAATAGTGATGAACTAGTAAATATTTTTGCTAATATGAAAGATAGAAAAAAATACTATAGATTAAAAAATGGTAATATATTAAATCTTGAAGATGAATCATTAAAAGAATTAAGTGAGCTAAAGGATGATTTGGAATTAAGTGATGCTGATATAATCGCAGGTCATGGAACAATTTTAAAATATCGAGCAATATATTTAGATAGTTTAAAAAACACTAAATATAACATTATAAATACTGATAATTTATTTAATAATTTCATAAATAAATTTAATAAATATAAAGATGTTGAATTAACATTACCAGAAGACGAATTAAATGTTCTTCGTGATTATCAAATAACGGGAGTAAAATGGCTTTATACTTTAGCTAAGACAGGATTCGGAGGAATACTTGCAGATGAAATGGGCTTAGGAAAAACAATACAAGTCATTTATTATATCAAAGAGATGTTAAAAGATAATGAAAACAGTAAATTTTTAATCGTGGTGCCAACATCTTTAGCATATAATTGGGATCATGAATTTGCGATGTTTGGAAGTAATATAAAAAGAAAAATATGTCTTGGCTCGAAAGAAAAAAGAATAAATATTTTGAAAAATTTAACGGATACGAATGTACTAATTACAACATATGGACTACTCAGAGAAGACGAAGATTTATATCAAAATTTATCATTTAATACAATGATTATTGATGAAGCCCAAAATATAAAAAATAATATGGCGGGTATTACAAAAGTAGTAAAAAAGATTCAGGCTGTAACTAAATTTGCTTTAACAGGAACCCCGCTTGAAAATTCAATTTTAGAATTATGGAGCATATTTGATTTTATAATGCCAGGTTACTTAGCCAGTCTAACAAAATTTCAAAGTAAATATAAAATAAAAGATTTTGATGAAGAAAGTGAAATATTAATAAAAAGTTTAAGCAAGCAAATTAATCCATTTATATTAAGAAGAAAAAAACAAGATGTTATAAAAGAACTACCAGAAAAATTAGTAAATGATATTTATATTGAATTAAAAGAAGACCAAAAAAAACTATATATTGCAGAATTAAATAGAGTTAAAGAAGAAATGAAACAAATTATTGAAAACGATGGTATGAATAAAGCCAGATTTTTAATTCTTCAACTACTTACTAAGTTAAGGCAAATATGTATAGATCCTAAAATTATTTATGAAAATTATACTGATGGCTCAAATAAACTAGATCAATTAGAAATGCTAGTAAATGAATATACTAAAAATAATCATAAAATATTAATTTTTTCATCATTTAAAACTGCATTAAATATTGTAAAAGAAAAGTTAAATAACAATAAAATAAAAACTTATATGATAGATGGAAGTGTACCTGCGAAAGATAGAATGGAAATGGTTGATAATTTTAATAATAATGATGATGTAAAAGTATTCTTAATAATGTTAAAATCTGGTGGAACTGGTTTAAATTTAGCAACTGCAGATGTTGTAATTCATTTGGATTTATGGTGGAATCCACAAGCTGAAAACCAAGCAACTGATAGAGCTCACAGAATAGGACAAAAAAATACGGTTGAAGTAGTACACTTAATAACTAAAGGAACAATTGAAGAAAAAATATTGGAACTTCAAAATAAAAAAAGAATATTAAGTGATAAATTAATAGATGGGGATATCAGAGATAAAAATATTATATCTGAATTAACAGAAGATGATATTAAAACCCTATTATCATATGAAAATAGGGATTAAAAAAGAAATGCTAGTTAAGTTCACGAACTAAATGCATTTCTTTTTCATTATTAAATATTTTTTCTAGTAATTGGTATTGAATAGATAAATCTAAAGCAAGTGTTACTAAAACTTCTTTAGCTTTGGTATAATCACTACATACAATTTTTTTTGTGCCATCAGGCATTGTAAAAGTTTTAACATTATGTTCATCTATTTTTATATTAGAGATTTGGTCAGGATGAACTTGATAAATTCTATTATGAAGTCTCGGAGAACCAACGAATAAAGTAATTTTATTAATTGGATCAACTACTAATTGAGTACCTGCAAAACCTGGAGACATAAAAGATCTTCCAGACAATGGGGGATAAACAGATAAAAATTCTGGATCGGGTTGTTTTAGATAAACTAAAGACCCATAAAATCTTGTATATTTATCTTGATCTTTAAAACCAGTTTCTGTATCACTCATAGAAAATAAACTTTCTTTTGATAAAATATCTCCATTTATTAAAGCATTAGCAAATTTTATCATATCATTTTTAGTAGAAAAATATCCAGCATGTCCTGGTGCAATACCATCTAATTCACCAATAGCAATAGCTTTTGAATCATGGGGAGTACCTTTTATATTATTAAAATTCGTTTTAATACTTCCGTCTTTAAGAACAACAGAAGAAAAATTCTCATTAGCAACACGATATAGTTTTTCTTCAGGCACTCTTAAGTGAGTATCATCCATATGAGCCTTTTTAAAAATCATTAGATTAACAAATTGGTCAAAGGTCATATCAGTAACCTTTTCAATCACGCATCTTAAAATCATAGCACCCATATCAGTATAAGCATTACTTACTTGCTGATTCTTATCTGGATGAGCGGTATAAAGAATTTGGAGGGCTTCCTGCTTATTCTTTGCACTATCAACCCTCTTGTCAGTTACAATTTTAACTCTAAACTTTAATAAATCATAAATTGTAGTATTTTCTAAATTTTTAAATTCCGGCACATATTTGTTAACTGGCTCAAAAACATCTATTAAATTGTTTTCTTCAAGAATTAAAATAGCAACTGCAGTAAATGTTTTTGAAGTTGAAGCTAAATCAAATATCGTATCTTGTTCAATTGGAAGTTTATGTGAAACTAAACGACCATCTATTAAATCAACTTCTTGTCTTAAACCGCATAAAACAGTATCTCTAGTATTAAATGTTCCAAAATCAAGTAAAACGCCCGGAGTTATTTTGGTAGTATTAACAAAAATATTCATAATTTCCTTTAATCCACTTTGTAAAAATAATTTAAGTCTTAAATTAGTTAAATTAGCATGAGGGTTTTCATATATTGCATCTAAGACCGGTTTTAATATTCTCTCATAATCTTTATATTTATATATATCTTGAAGGTAAGTAATGCTTGTATTATTTTGATTTTTTAATAGTTCTGAAATAAACTTTTTATAAACAAAATACTCTCTCATAGACAATTCCTCCTAAATTAGGCTTATTATATTAAATTTTATGATATTTTGTCAAATTATATAATGCATTATTTGGTAATATGTGGTAAAATTAAAAAGGTGGAAATATATGAAAAAGATTGAAGAGACGAAGGAAACTGTAAAAAGTACAGAATTTGCTACTACGATTTATCGTATTAGACAAGAAAGGAAATTAACTCAAAAGGAAATTGGTGACATTATTGGTGTATCTGATAGAACAATTTCAAAATGGGAGAATGGTACAACAGTACCAGACTTATGTCAGATTAGGAATATTTGCAAAAAATTAGAAATATCTCCGAGTTTATTAATTAAATCTGAAAAGAAGCTAAGTGATAATATAACAAATTTAAGAAGAAAAATTGGTAAGATTTTAAATTATATCCTACATAACATATTTTTAATAACTTTTATATTAGTATTTATGTTGTTACTATTGTATTTTATAAATAATTATAATTCGATAAAAATTTATGATTTAAAATATAATAGCGAAAAAATTTCATTTGAAAATGGCTATCTTTTTAAAACTAAAGTCACAAATATCTTGATAATCAATGATATAAAAATTAATAAAATTAAATATAATCCAATTGATACAAAAGTTAAACTTTATACACTTGTAAATGGTGATAAGAAAATAATTTATACTTCAGAAAATCTTAATAATATTTATATTGAAGAAAATAAATCAGGTGCAGATTTATTAAGTAAAGATGTAATTGAAAGTATAAAACAAAATTTATATTTATTAATTGAAACAAAAGATGAAAATAATAATGAATATAACTATGAATGTCAAATCACTTTTAAAGAAAAATATAAAAACAATAAATTATTATACAAATCATATATTAAAAACAACTCTGTTGATACATTAGATTTTCCATTTGATAACCTAATTGAATCCAAAGAAATAAATAATAAGTCCACAAAAGTAATGAGTAAAAACAATAATAACGCAAACAAGTTAACATCTTTAGGTTACGAATATGATAAAGAAAATGATATTTATAAAAAATATTCAGATAATTCAAGTAAAATTGAATATCAACACGATACAGGAAATTTGATAATTGAAAAGCAAAAAAATAAAAAATCAAAAAGTATTATATATTATCCAAAAGCACATTTAATAAATTTAAATGCTTTAAATGATAAAAGTGAGCTATTAATAAGTTTAAAATATAATGTTCCATTAAATAAAATGGAATGTTATAAAGGTAATTGTGAAAATTATCGTGGTGATATTAATTATATTCTTAAGGTTTATCGTGAGATAAGTACAACTCTCCAATAAAGAGAATTGCAACTCTCACGATTTTCTATTTCTTTTTTCGACATTTTCTGTTACGATGAATTTGGAACAGAAAGGAGGTGCATTTGAACGGCTTTGAAAAAAAGTATTATAGCACTAACTATAATGCTAGGCTTATTAATAACAACCAATGTTAAAGGTGCAACTTTAACAGATGCAGAATATGCTAGATTAAGATTAGTCTTTTCAGATTTAAGAATCGCAACAATGAGTGATGAAAAAGCTCAAGAATATTTATCTTATGATTTAGAACATAATAAAAAGGTAAGTAAATATTTTAAAGTAACTCAAACAACAAATGGAACAACATCAACAGAAGTTACAAAAGAAGAAGCAACAAACGCAGCTAAGAATAATACACCAACAAGAGCCACATATCATCAAACAACGTATAAGAATATTAGAATTACATCAATGAATGGAGGCACAAATGCCTACATAATAGATTTGACCACTTTATGGTTGGTATCACCAGCCATTAAATCATATGATGTTATAGCAATGAGAACAGATGACGCAACAATTATTGAAGGAACACAAGAAGGTACTCAAGCATACATTTATAGAAATGATGATGTTGGATACGTTAATTATTCTAATAATGGTACAAATATGAAAAAAGCATCTAATGGATTTGGTATATCTATGAATTTAGTTGATGCAGCTCACACATATGAATGCTTTATAACAGCAAGAGTAAGAGCAACAACAGAATGGGCAGAAGTATATGGAAGCTATCAACATGCTGCAACTAACGTAACCTTAGCACAATCACAAGCTTACACCATTAGTCATAACGGTTACGGAAAAGTTATTAATTTTGCTACAGCCGTTCAAAATCACTATGATGGAATGCAAGGAGTATCTATCAAACTTGATTATACACCATAGAAAAACATGGTACTCGCCATCAGAAAAGTTTTTGTTAAGAGCAATCTATGTTAAGAAAAGTACTCAACAAACTTAATATAGTAGGAACTATAAGAGTAATAAACAAAATGTCTATTAATATAGGTAGCTCAAAATTTACATCTTTGAAAAAAGCAACGCTGTAATCATTATCTTTAAAATAATTGTAATAATTAAATACTACCTTTCATACGATTACAATAGAAAAACGAAAGATGGTGGATTATGGAAAAAGAAAAAATTATATCATCAATAGCCAAGCGAGGGAATGGTGAAATCTATTTAGGGATAGTTGGAGCTGTTCGTACAGGTAAATCAACATTCATTAAAAGGTTCATAGAAAATCTTGTTGTACCAAATATAACAGATGAATATGAAAAGAAAAGATGTTTAGACGAAATACCTCAAAGCGCACAAGGGAAAACCATTATGACTACAGAACCTAAATTTGTACCAAGTAATGGTGCCACAATAACTGTCAACGAATTCGAAACAAGCATCAAGTTAGTTGATTGTGTAGGTTATGTCATTCCAGAAGCTAATGGTTTTGTTGATGAGGAAGGAAATCCTAGGATGGTGAAAAGTCCTTGGTTCGAGGATGCGATTCCATTCGTAGAAGCGGCCGAAATAGGAACAGAGAAGGTCATCAAAGATCACGCAACAATTGGTATTGTTGTCACAACAGATGGTTCGTTCGGCGAAATCAAGAGGGAATCCTATCTTGAAGCAGAAGAAAAAGTAGTTAGTGAATTAAAAAACATTGGAAAACCATTTATAGTTATATTGAACAGTATTCACCCTACAAATACTGAAACTCAAGAACTAGCTAGAAGTTTAATGGATACTTATGATGTTCCAGTTATGCCTATAAGTGCTGAACTAATGAATGAAAAAGAAATAATGGAAATTCTTAGAACAGCCTTATATGAGTTTCCGGTATTAGACATCAAAGTTTCCATACCTGAGTGGGTTCATGTTTTACCTAACAACAATGAGATTAAACAACATTATATGGAAAAAATTAGAGAAAGTGTCGTAAGTGTAGAAAAAGTCAAAGATGTGGATTACATCTTGGAACACTTCAAAAACTCAGAATATATTAATAACTCCTTTATATCTGAACTTGATGCATCCACAGGAACTGTAACTATAACACTCAACAGTTCAAATGAATTATATACAGAAACACTTAAAAATCTAATGGGAGATATGGTAACCACTAAAGCAGGACTTCTTAAAATATTTGCTAATTATGCCGAAGATAAAGAAGAAATGGATTCTCTAAAGGGAGCTATTAAAATGGCTAAAAACACTGGCTATGGTATAGTTTACCCAAGTATTAGAGAATTAAAACTCCAAACACCTGAACTAGTAAAACAGGGTAGTAGGTATGGCGTTAAACTTAAAGCTGTTGCTTCAAGTATACATATGTTAAAAGTAGATGTAGAATCAACTTTTGAACCCATCATAGGTAGCGAAATTCAATCTAAAGAATTAATCGATAGATTAATGAAAGATTATGAGAGTGACGCTTCAAGTATTTGGAAAAGTGAAATATTTGGTCGTAGTTTAGAAGCTATTGTTCAAGAAGGAATACAAGCAAAACTAAGTATGATGCCAGATAATACGAGATATAAACTTAAAGAAACAGTTTCAAAAATCGTTAATAAAGGATCCAATACTTTAATTGCAATAGTTATTTAAAACTATTGCTTTTTATTTGTAAAAAAAGTGTATATGGTGATATGTTTTTGTGTTAAAAAATGTAAAAAGCAGGGTTTGAGTGTGTAAGTTGATGTCGTATGGTGTCGAAACTATTGCAATAGAAATAAATGCTTGTATAATAGGCC